>Ga0134121_10000045_pt1 | contig 134939 bp, 159 predicted proteins | sample KB301_FD_96463 | JGI IMG/M metagenome (GOLD analysis project Ga0134121, IMG submission 96463) | Terrestrial soil microbial communities without Nitrogen fertilizer from Kellogg Biological Station, Michigan, USA - KB3-0-1 | ecosystem: Environmental > Terrestrial > Soil > Unclassified ... | reverse complement strand
GAGCGTTACCCGTCACCCGCTCCATACATACGCGAGCATAGTTTACAAGAAAAACCGCGGGCTTCCAACCCGCAGTCCCGGTGGCAGAATCCGGTGCTCGCTCCATATCCCCTTCCTGTAAGGAGTGCCGACCGCGCGGAGGTTTGCATGGCAAGGAAACTTGCATCCGCTAGTAACAGGAGGGGGAACCGAGAATAACAGGGAGTAGGAGAATCTGGTTACTCTACTCGCTTCGGAAGCGAGTGATTGTGGGTTCAAATCCCACCTCCCTGACCATAATGCCCTTTAAGCCTAGATAGCGAGGCGCCTGTTTCGTAAGCAGGATAGGCTGATGCAAGTTCAGTAAAGGGCTCCATGACGCCAGAGTGAGTGCAATTGGCAGACCTGCTTCACTTAAAACGAAGCGCCTGGGGGTTCGAGTCCCTTCTCTGGCACCATATGAAAACGAAGAAAGACAGAGCCTACTCATTTGAGCACACGAAGCAGCGTTTGCAGGAACGCTACAGCATGGTTCTCTCAAAGGCAGATTATGAGCACCTCTGTAGATGTGCCAAATTAGGTAATGGGCTCCTCGAAGCATTAGGGGAGAAGAAACAAAAGATTGTTCAAGTTGAATTACGAGGACGAATTATCACCGTTGTCTACGGATTAGGTTGTGAGTATGTCACAACAGTTTTACCGCCGAAGTGATTGCAATTGGCAGACATAACTGATTCAAAACCAGTTTCTTGTGGGTTCGAGTCCCACCTTCGGCACCACATATAGGAGAAACAAACTAACGCTGGCGCAAGCCAGAGGAAAGTCGGCGCACCAGAGAACAGGATAGTGGCTAACGACCACCCGGAGTAATCCGAGGATTAGAGCCACAGTGAGGAAGAACCCGCAAGGGGGAAGTGAAACCAGCAATCTCTATCCGGTGCAACTCCAAATAAGCCAGTGTGCTGTTCGCATACGATCTGGCGGGTAGGAGGCTGGAGGGTGTGAGTAATTACACTCCTAGATAAATGTTAGTTCACGACAGAACGCCGCTTATCGTTTGTCCTATTAAATATGATAAGTTGTTATTTTGGCAACTCTAATCCCTAACGGGCAAAAGTAATCTAACTTAGCAACTTATCACAAATTCGCCCTCTAGGCCCAGTGAGCGGGGCAAGACCTTGGTAAGGTCGAGATGGTCAGTGCAATTCTGACAGGGGGCTCCATATACGCACCGCAGGCCGATTGAATAGGCGCCTGTTTTACAAGCAGGATCAAGTAGGTTTGATTCCTACGCGGTGCACCATATAAGAGTAGCGGGTGTGATAACGACACCGGTAAATAATTGCTACTCTTGTCAGCACATACCTCCTCGTAGTCCAGATGGATAAGACGCCACCCTGCGAAGGTGGAGATCGGTGGTTCGAGTCCACCCGAGGAGACCACTTGGAAGAGAACCAGTGCAGGGTAACTGGACCGATTGCTAATCGGATCGCGGGTAACACCGTGGGGTTCGAGTCCTCTCTCTTCCGCCATAAATGACCGCGGGTTCACGCCGAACAGGAGAATGCGGCAAAGGGGACCAGAGGAACCTTGCTACGCGGTCTGTATTTGGAAGGTTAACCGAACGGGCGCGTCGGGATCGCCTCGAAAGCGAATCGCGGGTAACACCGTGGGGATCAAGACCTCAGCCTTCCGCCAGCAGGATACATTATGATTCGAGTGTTATCAGAGCAGGAATTTCGTGTTGAGCCCATCACGAACCGTGATATCGTGATTTCTATTGTATCACCTGGAAGAGAGCACCCGCGCCAGTCTGTTGATTGTTTGGCACGGCTGAATCTTCACTTCAAAGACACGATGCGGTACGAAGTGCATGAACAGGGGTTCTCAGACGCCCAAGCGGTTGAAGTGGCAGACTTCGTTGAGAAGTGGTTGTTAGATTCTGATAGAATTGTGATTCACTGTGAAGCAGGCATGTCACGATCCGCAGGCATCGCCGTCGGATTGGCACGATATCTGTTGACAGATGAAGATGAAAAGCAAGTAAGAGATAAGAAGCCCCATTTTAATTTGGATGTGGCACAAAAGATTTGGCGAGTGTATCAGAAACGATTTTAAGGAAGAGTGACCGAGAGGCTAATGGTGCTCGCTTGGAAAGCGATGCGGTGTAACAGCCACGCAGGTTCAAATCCTGTCTCTTCCGCCAAGGATATAATGAGTTGGAAAGAAGTGTTAGTGTGGTTTGGAGCCGCGGTGCTCATGGGATTGGTGTTGGCTCTCACTGAAATTCTGAAAATGCAATAAATGGAGAGAAAACCAGGCAAGCGTATTGGGACTGTTTTGAAAGCAGATCGACGTGTAAAAAGCGTTGGGGTGCAAGTCCTCTTCTCTCCGCCACTCATATTATGTTGATTTTTGAGAACATTTATACCTATATCACAAGGGAACTAAAGGAGCGACAAGCGCACCTTGACCTTAGTGAACCTTGTATCGAACTGGGTGGTAGATGTTCCACGGAATACAGGGCCCTTCTGGCGTATGAGTTGAGAACAACCATTCCAAAGGGAATGGGTCGAGTATACCTATGCCACGCTTGTAATAATAGCCTCTGTTGCAACCCAAAGCATTTATACTGGGGTACTCCGAGAGAAAATGTTTTGGATTTGACAAAACTACCTTCTTGGAAAGTGGCATTAGAAGAGGGGAATAAACGAAGGAAGCAAAGAAGGAATTTATTATGAAGTTTCATGTGACGCCCGAGGAACAGGAAAAGATTAACGCATTTATAGAGGAGCAGGACAAGATTTGGCAGGCCACCAAAGAAGGTTGTGAGTGTCCTCACTACGGAGCGATAGGCGGGGCGTACACGTATCACTTTACCCCCACGTCGATAGGCACCGTGCTTAAGGTTGAGAATACTGTTACTGGCGCGGTAATTGATTTGACGGATTACGATAGTTGGTAACATGGGTACTTACTTTGCGCTAGTGAATCAAATTACAGAGTTGTGTGATAGACTCGACCGCGAAGGTAAGTTAGAAGAATTATTTAATCAGAGAAAGGGGTCGCACAGGATCGACAGAGACGTACAGAGAAGCACAGGACATGCCAGGGACTAGGGCCCTGTAAAAACTTAGAAAACCAGAATTGTCGAACGCGAGTTTGCAATGGCGGCATAATCCCCGCCCGTTGAACCACAGACACCTATATGTGGGGAAACGTCATTATAGGTCAAATCGTAAAGTTCCCATCCTTTACGTGGACGGTTAGATGGATGTTCGCTCCGATATCCAACAGGTTGACGATCCTTGTTGGCAATCCAGTTAGATCGTCTAGCATGAAAATCCCCTTCGACGTTGTTTTTGGACCCGGGTGCAATTCCCGGCGGCTCCACCAATCACCGCTCACCTACCATGTGTAGGAAATGAGCATACGGGGTCCTCAAGTGGGGCCCCTAGCATTACGCTCCCATAGATTATCAGTAGATCGCCAGATTCTCAATCTGGAGAGCCGGGGGCAGCACCCGGTGGGAGCACCAATCGTTGCACAGACTGGGCATTATGGGGCGCCCCATATTGAGGTTCGATTCCTCTTCTGTGCATCGTTTTTATGATGGTAGGATACAATCTACGAAGCCCATAGTCTGGTCGATGAGGCTGGGGTGGGATAAGTGAGGAGTGATGACCTCTACCATCTAAGTTATCCCTCTGTGGTGTAGCGTACAACATGCCTTGCTTCTAACAAGGAGACCGCAGGTTAAACTCCTGCCAGGGGGACCATACCAAAGGAACATTATGCGATTGACCGAGATTAAACGTGAAATCAGAAACCCACAGGACTTTACGGATGAAGGTATCCGCGAGGACTTGGAGTGGCAGAAGTGGGGATTCCTGATGAATGCGTTTCATATCATGCAATTGCAGGGATTGATTACGGACGAAATGTTTGAGGAGTGTGTTGAATCGCTCATGTGGTTTAAGCCCACGATGAAGGACTAACGCCGCTGTAGCATAACTGTACAATGCGCTCGCCTCCTAAGCGGGAAATTGTGGGTTAGAATCCCACCAGTGGCACCATTAAGGATGTGATGTTATTTTTTGATGAAGATTATCCAAGGCATTCTTCCGCGTACAAGGACTGTATCTTTGTGTTTGGCTCGAACCTCGCAGGGCGTCATGGAGCGGGAGCCGCGAAGTGTGCCCGTGAGAACTATGGAGCAAAGAACGGAGTAGGGATTGGACTCACCGGGCAATCCTATGCGATTCCTACCAAGGGCGCAGACCTTGATGTTTTGGCATTGGAGTATATTCACCATCAGGTGAAGGATTTTTTAGAATACGCACGATACTACGAGCATGAGGTATTTTTTGTCACCCGCATAGGTTGTGGCTTGGCAGGATATACGGATGCACAGATCGCCCCGATGTTTCGTGGGGCTCCTGAGAATTGTATTTTTGATATCAAGTGGAGAGACTTTTTGATCTAACCTCCCTGTGACGGCAATGGAAGCCACGCTGGTTTCGACCCAGCGATTATGCAGGTTCGAGTCCTGTCAGGGAGACCACGACGACCCTTCGTCCATTAGCAAGATGCCACATTGACATTGTGGAGAGACAGGAGCGTAACCTGTAGGGTCGACCATATACGCACCGCAAAATTTAGTAGATGATTACCTGGCTTTTAACCAGGGGAACCGGGTGCAATTCCTGGGCGGTGCACCAAACCTAATTCGCAATCTTTGTAATACTTAAAGACGCAGATCGTATGTCCGGTGCTCCACTTAATCCAACCGCAGTTCTCAAACCAGCCCCTCCTGTTGTAGAATCTATCGCCTGAACCAATTCAATATAATCATTTGAATTTAACCTCAATAATGTCTCCATGTTCATTGGAATATCCACCATTGCATTAAGAATAGGGGTTCGTGTTGTAGTGCCTGTTACATCCACATTATTTCTTCGCACCCAGCAATCCACGATCCTGAATGTAGTGCCCCCTGTATTCTTAAGATAGTTACCCGATGCTGTAATTCTGTACCACCCGTTTGACAAAACAAATATGCGAGAGTCACCTATTGTGTGAGATACACCAATTAACAAATCATTTGAGTTGAATGTGACTTTATAGGCGGAAGTATTTGCAGGGATTTGATTCTGATTGCTGGACACCTGTGCGGTGGCAAAGGTGAGGAGTGAGGCGCCGTTCGCTAGGATCGCTAGGGCGCCGTTCGCATGGCGGTAGTACAGCAATTGGTCAATGGCGTTGAGTGCCAATTCACCGTTTGCAAGAGAGACAGGAGTATTCCCGGTGTTGGAAGAATGCTTGACTTTGACGACCATGAAGTGTTAGAATGTACCACCATCTATGGTTGTGACCGCGAAGGTGATTGAGTCATTCGCTTGGTCGGTGATGATGCTGATACTTTCTCCTGCCACTAGGGTTAGAGTGTCCGTATTGGAGTCTGCAACCACATTGTTTTGTCCAGCAACCGCAAAGGTCTGGAAAATGTTTGGGGCGGTCGCTGTGGATGAAATGACGATGGTATCGTTTGGGGCATCTGTGGTGATGGAGATACCCGCTCCGGCTTCAAGAGTCAGTGTGTCATTGTTTGAATCCGCGACGATATCGGATTGCCCCGCCACATTGATTGTGGAGAATGAAAACTGCGCGGCACCATTCGCCTTGTCGTAGGCTGCATTGGCAGTGTCAAACGCACCGTTTGCACGGAGGCGAGCATAATCGTCTACACCTAATTGAGCGCCATTCGCTAATTGGATGATAGACCCGTTGGCGTGTTTGTAATAGAGAATTTGATCGGCAAAGTTAAGTGCCAATTCACCGTTTGCAAGAGAGACAGGAGTATTGCCGGTATTTGCTGAATGTTTAATTTGAATTTGCATTAGAAGAGTCCTCCGTCAACTACTGTTATGGATGCGTTGGCACCACTAATCGTTGTGCCGCCTTGGGTCTCACCGTTTGATACTCTCAGGACCCCATCAAAGGGATCATAGAAAAGATCACCATGATTTCCGATGAAGGTGAGTGGATCAGTTCCGCCTAATTTCTCAAGGAATACTCGGTAGGTAACATTTGACATGGTATCCTCAGCAAACCAAAACGAAACTCTCCTATTTATAACTCTTTTGATGTATTTAATCCGATACGTCCCCATATGCTCAATAAAATCAACCACTTAACCCACTTGACAACTCCCTCTAAGTCTGTTATACTTATATCATAATGCGAACGAATCTAGTTGAAATGGTTTTCGGTTCCCACCTCTACGGCACGTCAAGCCCCTCGTCCGACAAAGACTACAAGGGTGTGTACATGCCTTCTTTTGATGATATGCTTTTGGGAAGGTTCCCAAAGTCTATCAACGAAAACACTAAGTTGAATTCCAACGAAAAGAATACCTCTGAGGACACCGACAAGGAAACGTATTCCCTGCACTACTTTTTGGAGTTAGCCAAGAAGGGGGAAACCGTTGCCCTGGATATGCTCCATGCACCCAAGTCTGCCTGGTTATCCTATACCTGGCATTGGGAATGTTTGGTTGCTAACCGCAGGATGTTCTACACCAAGAATCTCTCCTCATTGGTAGGCTATGCTCGGAAGCAAGCCGCAAAGTATGGGGTGAAGGGTTCACGACTTGCGGAAGCCAAGGCAGTATTGGATATCCTCAAAGCGAACCACCCAGATACAAAGGTAAATGATGTTCGTCTCACGCTCCCTACGGGTGAGCATTGTGGACTCATGACCGCTGAGGGTGTAACGTTCTATGAAATGTGCGGAAAGAAAATGACCCTGAATGCAACCACTGGACATTATGTATCTATGGTGGAGCGTTTTGTGGAGAATTATGGCGCCCGTGCCAAACAAGCCGAGACGAACGAAGGGGTAGACTGGAAAGCCATAAGCCATGCGTTCAGGGCGGCGTATCAAGTGCGCGGTATCCTTAAGGATGGGGATTTCACCTATCCGTTGCCTGAGACAGAATTTCTCCGTGCTGTAAAGAGTGGGGCACTGCATTTTGTAAACGAAGTGGCCCCCAAACTTGATACCCTCATGGAAGAAGTAGAATTGCTCTCCAAGAATTCTACGTTACCCGAAGAGGTAGACGGTGCACTAGTGGATAGTCTGTTGTTACATCTTTTGAAGTGTGAGTAATGAGATGCCTTTTGTCGATCAAAATGTGAGCCGATACGACGACCCGGAATATCGCAAACAGGTCGCTAACCAAATGTTGGCGACCCCGACTCATGAAATTGCCTGCCGTGCCATCACGGATTTGAGGCAACGTATTGAGGATTTGAATAGGTTGTATGCGACGGTCACCGGACCAAGTGGGGATGGTGGAAAGTATAACCACCTTATGCAGCAACTTGAGAAGCGATTCCTTGAAGGGGAGTTGACGGCTCGCAACAATCACCAAATATCATGGTTTTTGAAAGAGATAGATGCTGCCTTAGATGCCAAAGCAGAGTTGCTACAGGCTAAGAGACAGTTGTTGAATATATTCACAGGTGGAAACCTTTTTCCAGGAGAATCAAAGTGACGATTTACAAAAGCAATAAGACGAAAACGGTTGATACCTTCCCCACCCTCTATGGCACTTCCTCAAAGGGTGTGATAAAGGTATGGGAGATCAGTGTCCAGAAGCATTCCAATGCCCCGGTTATCATGATTCGTCATGGACAACTTGATGGTAAGATTCAGGAGTCACCTGAGACGATTCGTGAGGGAAAGAACACTGGTAAAGCCAATGAGACGACCCCTTATGAGCAGGCGCTCTTAGAGGCAGAGTCAAAGTGGAAGAAACAGCACGACAAGAACTATACGGAGACAAAGCCTTCGGCGGATGCCAAGATTGAACTCAAGTTACTGCCCATGTTGGCACAGAAGTACAAGGAACGAGCCAAGTATATCGTCTGGCCAGCCTTCATTCAGCCGAAGTTGAATGGAGTCCGTTGCCTCGTTCAGCGTACAGGTGACACAATTACCTTCTGGTCCCGCAAGGCAAAGAAGTACAAGAATTTCAATCTCTATATGGAGCAGGAGTTTTTGAGTTTCATGAAGGATGGGGATATCCTTGATGGGGAAATGTATAACCACGGAGAACTCACCTTCCAGCAACTTATGTCGCTGATTAAGGATGAAAAGCACCCGGACGTTGAGCAATTGAAGCGATACGTGAAGTTCCATTGTTATGATCGTCCAACCACCCTCAAGTGGGGATTTGCGGACCGTTACCTCAGTTATCGTTCACAGATTCCGAATGGGTTGAACTATCTCCGGTTGGTCGAGACGATCAAGATTCTGTCTCCAAAGGACATTGACAAGGTACACAGTGCCTACACACAAGCAGGCTACGAAGGTTCCATTATACGCTCTGGTGGTAATGAAGCCTACAACTTTCAGTACCGTGATAACCAATTGCAGAAGCATAAGGATTTCATTGACGATGAATTCGTGATTGTCGGGTGCAAAGAAGGTACAGGGAAGGATGAAGGGAAAGCCATTTTCCGTTGCCAAACAAAGAACAAGCAGGAATTTGACGTGCGATGCAAAGGCGAGGATTCAGTCCGTGAGGAACAATGGCAGAATCGTAAGAGTTATTTTGGGAAGGAACTGACCGTTCGCTATCAATGTTTGAGTGACGATGGCATTCCGATTTTCCCTGTCGGCATTGCTGTACGTGATTATGAATAACGTCATGGATGAAACCGCTCAAGAGATTGCGGACCTCAAGGCAGACCTTGCCGACGCACAGAAAGAGACTGCGCGGCTCGAACGGGAACTGCAAGAAGCCTATTCCGACAAGCCGGCGAAGGTTGCCCCCGAAGAAGTAAAGGCGCTCACTGAACTTCAATTGCATGTAGAGGATGCGAGGTCCAAGGCGAGGGCAGCACAAGACCATTCGCATGAACTTGAGAAGAGAGCCACAGAACAACAGGCGAAGTATCAGGCGCTTCATGCCGATCTAGTTATGGCGTTATCATTGCTGGAAGTTGTACGCTTAAATAAGGCTGAGTCATGGACCTATTTCATGTCTACAGATCAGGGTCGTAAGAGAATGAAGTGGGCACAGGGTGCCTACAAGCATGAAATGGACGTGTTTTTGAATCAGTTACCGAAGGAGAAATAAGATGGCAGAGAAAATTTCAGATATTGATATGTTACTGGATTGGAGCCGCACAGGCGAGCACCTTAAGGTTGTGACGACCGAGGGGACGCTGTTGTACTCCACTGTCACAGGATTTGTCTCCCCTCTCCTCTCAGCACGACAAGTGAAGTGGATTGAGGAAGATTACAAGCGCAAGAAGAAGAACTACGTTTTCTAAGGAGTATCATGAACGTTTTACAGACCGGAACTCATAAGCCAATTAAGATTTGGTCGCCGATCCACGAAGTTGAATCGTCGGCGTTAGATCAGTTACGCAACACGGCGTCTCTCCCGTTCATATTTAAGCATGTGGCTGTCATGCCGGACGTGCATTATGGTATCGGGGCGACTGTAGGGTCTGTGGTAGCCACGAAGGGTGCCATTGTCCCGGCGTGTGTGGGTGTGGATATTGGATGCGGTATGATGGCGGCTCGTATGCCGCGCCCCTGGAAGCGTGTATCAGATAACATTCAGGCAGTCTACGATGCGATTTGCAAGGCGGTTCCCGTTGGACAGGATATGCACAATCATTCTATGGTTGATTTGGTTGACGTGAGCCACCTCCCGAAGAAGGTTCAGGATAACCCGGAGCGCATTGGGAAGCAGTTAGGCACCTTGGGTGGCGGAAACCACTTCATTGAGGTGTGCCTTGACTTGGAAGATAATGTGTGGATCATGTTGCACTCGGGTTCCCGCGGTATTGGTAACAAGATCGGGAACTACTACATTGATCGTGCGAAGGAAGTCATGAACCAGTATATGATAAAGTTACATGACCCGAACCTTGCCTACCTTGCGGAGGGTTCTGTGTTGTATGATGAATACTGGCGTGATTTGCAGTGGGCACAGAGGTACGCGATGAAGAACCGCGAACTCATGATGCGCTTGGTGCGTGATGCAGTGGCCAAGACGATTTTTGGCACGGATATCAAGGATGCCGACATGGGTCCTGAACTCATGGTGAACTGTCACCACAACTATGCGGAAAAGGAAAATCACTATGGCGAGAATGTCATTGTTACCCGTAAGGGGGCTGTTCGTGCTCGCATTGGTGATGTTGGTATTATTCCTGGATCGATGGGCACCCGATCTTATATCGTTGAAGGTTTGGGAAACCCTGAATCGTTTTGTTCGTGCTCACACGGCGCAGGTCGTGTCAAGTCGCGCTCAAAGGCAAAGTCAGCCTTTACCTTAGAGGATGCTGAGAAGCAGACGGCGGGTATCGTGTGTCGTAAGGATGCAGGTATCTTGGATGAATTGCCTGGGGCGTACAAGGACATCGACCGGGTCATGGAAAATCAAAATGACCTCGTGAGGGTCGTCGCGCAACTTCGCCAGATTTTGTGCGTGAAAGGATAACATGGGATTGTTCCTTGAATTTGTTGTGAACACCGCATTCATTGTGGTTATACTTTATGCGCTCTCAGCAGTCTATCGAGAGTATTTTGGAAAGGGACAATGATGGACCCATTTCTGATGAATCGATTAGGCAACTGCCAAAATCGATATCAAAATATCGCTGAACACAAGCGAGTGGTATGTGTCTGCTCGGCAGGATTGCTGCGGTCCCCCACCGCAGCCGTCGTGCTTGCTGGCGAACCCTGGAACTTCAATACCCGTGCCGCAGTGATCACGCCGGAGTTTGCCCTTATTCCATTGGATGACGTGCTACTCGAATGGGCGGATGAATTCGTCTGTATGACAGACGACCAGGCTGATGAGGTCAAGGAACGATTATTTGCGGCGAAACTCAAGACACCAGTAATCTGTCTACAGATACCGGATAACTACAGGTACCGCGATCCAGACCTTGAGCGCATGATTCGAGATCGTTACACTAAATTCCATGCTGACCTACCGCTCTGAAAAAGTTCTTGCTTTACCGAGTCCAGTGTGATACACTATTCACTAAATAGTCGTGCAACCTGAAAGGTATTATGAAACTCAAGCGCCAGACTACAAATCAGCGGGTCAATGAACTCCTCTCGAAGGAAGAACCGACGTTCGGCTTCATGGAGTTGTCACAAGCGGAACTCAACCTTGCTTTGAATTGGTATAACCAATTTAAGGAAAAGGAAGTTTCCTACAAATATCTCACTGAATACTGCAAGTCACAGGGGATTAAAGCCAGCGCCAAGCAGATTGAACAGCAGGTCGCCACAGTGGGATTTGTCTGCCGTATGCTTTCCAGAGGCGCAATCCTGGATAACAAATCCATGGCCTGGCTCTCCAAGCACCTCAAATCTATGTCAGGCACCCTGGTTGAAGAGAAGGTTGATACCGATAAACCCATTGGAAAACCAGCAAAGCCCGTCACAATCCAAGACCGTCTCAAAGAGAAATCAAGGGAAAGTATCGGATGGCTGGAAGGTGCGGTAGATTCCCTTATTTTGTCAGATTTCAAGAAAGTCCCCAATACACTCCAACTTATGCGAGAAAAGGGCGTACAAGCCCTCCAAGGCCCTTCTATCGTCAACCATTTCAAGCGTTGCAGAGACGAATTCCGCCTTGCCATTGCTGGAACCGATGAACAGGTCAATGAGGGGTATAGCAACTATACCGAACCTCAGATGAAGAAAATGGAAGCCCTTTACGATCAGATCATTTCCGATACACTTACCGTCATGGGTGAGTTGAACGCAGACAAAGCCCCCCGCAAGAAACGCACCCGAACCCCCGAACAGCAAGTCAAGTCTTTCAAGTTTTGTACAGAAGATAAGGCAATGAAACTCAAATCCGTTCCGGCGACTCGTATGATAGGCAGTGAAGGACTTTGGACCTATCATCGTGGTAATCGTATGCTGACATTCTATGCCGCAGACAATGCGGATGGATTGGGTGCCAAGGGATGCGCGATTCTCAACTACTCCAAACAAAAATCCCGCGCAAAGAAACTTAGGAAACCCGAAGAAATTCTTCCGCAAGTGTTGTCGAGTGGGAAAGTGGCATTGAAGAATCTGTTTGATGGACTCACTACGAAGGATGCGAAGGTCACTGGGCGAGTCAACAAAGAAACCCTATTGGTGAGAGTCATTGCATAGAGATTTTCTTGCTTGGCAAATGCTTTCAATGCGGTTATCTAAGAAGGAATTATATAATGGTTTTGATTGATTTTTCACAGATCGCTTATGCCTGCATCCTTGAGCACCTCGCTCAGACCAAACAAGCCGATGCCAACATTGATATGGTTCGCCATGTCATTCTCAATTCTCTTCGTGCCAATATCAAGCGTTTCAAGCGTGAGTATGGAGAAGTGGTTATCGCTTACGATGCCCGAACCTATTGGCGCACTGAAATTTTCCCCTACTACAAAGCCAACCGAAAAAAGAACCGAGCGAAGTCTGGATTCAATTGGGTTTCAATCTTTTTGTGTCTGGATGAACTCAAAGAAGAACTCCAAAAAAGCCTTCCCTACAAAGTAGTGTACGCTGAGGGGTGTGAAGCCGACGATATCATCGGTCACCTGGCGCATGTGCATGGTCCATCTGAGAAGGTCATGATTGTCTCAGGTGACAAGGATTTCGCCCAACTCCAGGTGTACAAGAACGTCTCTCAATACTCCCCGCTTCTCAAGAAAATGATCGTGGATAAGTTCCCGAATGCGACTCTCAAGCAGCAGATCATTCGAGGAGACACAGGCGATGGAGTGCCGAACATCCTCTCACCGGATGATGTATTTGTCACTGGTGGACGCCAGAAGCCCATCATGGAAAAGAAGTTAATTGAGTGGATCAATATGCCGATTGACCTCTTCTGCACCAGCGGAGATATGCTCAGAAATTTTAGGCGCAATGAGACGTTGATTGACCTCAAACAGATTCCCGCAGAGATAAAAGGCAGGATAAATACCTCCTATGAGGCCGCTATTCCCAAGGGGCGTGGATTTTTCATGCAATACCTGGTGGCAAGTGGTTTGAAGGAACTGACAGAGGCCGTACAAGATTTTTAACCAATGAGGTGACCATGAATTACGCCAGTGTATTGTTTAATGAGATTATTGAGGAATTTGACAAAGCCAGGAACCGAGAGCAGAGGGTTGCCGTCCTCCAAAAGTACGGAAAAAATATCTGGTTCAAGGAATTCCTGAACTATGCGTTCAATCCCAAAATTCACTTTGATATCTCTCAGATTCCAAACTACAAGCCTGCCGTTGAGCCAGCAGGAGTGTGTTACTCCAGTCTCAGTAATGAGATGCGCCGTCTCTACATCTTTATTTCCGGGCACCCAAAGCGTACCGCAAAGTTGGACGCGAAGAAAGAAGCGCGAATCTTGAATGCTGTGCTTGGATCAGTCCATAAGGATGAAGCCGCCCTCTTGGTGAAGTGCTTTAAGAAAGATTTGGAAGTCCGTTATTTGACCGCTCGGTTGGTCAAGGAAGCCTTCCCTGAATTGCCATTTGAAGTAGTCACTACGGAACCTGTGTCTCCTCCAAAGGGTGAAGCCAAGGTTGTTAAGACAGAAGGCGCCACGATCAAGGTTTAAGATGAAGTCCTTTGCTGTTATTACTCCCACGATTGGGTCGGATGCGCTCAGAGAGAACGTATTGTCTCTTCGTGGCCAGGATTGTACACATTACATTGTGATGGATGGCAGGGAACATTTTGCCAAGATCAATCGTGTGTTGATCCGTGCTGGGGTGACTCAGCAAATGAAAATCATTTCCCTAGATGAGAATGTGGGGAAGGAATGGTATGGGCATCGGGTATATGCTGCGGCTTCATTCCTAGTGAACGAGGACGTGCTGTGTTACCTGGATGAAGATAACTTCGCAGAACCCAATTATATTGAGGAGTTCCAGAGAGTATTCTTTGATCCTAAATATCGGTGGGCGTACACGCTCCGAAACATTGTGAATGCAAATGGTACGTTAGTTGGACCTGATAACTGTGAAAGCCTGGGTCACTGGCCTGTGTCGTTTAGCGGAGGAACACGACACCATATTGATACAGGATGTTTTGCGATCCCAAGAGAATTGGCAGTGAAGGTCGGACATAATTGGTATGGACAATGGGGTGCAGATAGACAATTCTTTGCAGCCGTCAAAGCCGCGGCACCTGAGTTTGGGTGCACCATGCAACATACCGTGAACTATCGGTTAGGTAGTGAGACGAGTCGCGCAACACAAGACATGTTTCTGCATGGTAATAAATTGTCCGAACAAGCCTACACTGGGGAGAGGAAGTACCCTTGGCACGAACAAAGAAGCCCGATCAGCAAAAAGCCGACACAGTGGTTGTACCAAACCACAACGCCGAACCTTCTGAAACAACCATAATCGTTCAAGAACCTATGGCAGATGCCGACATGATCGGCCAGGGGTTACTTGGACACCACACCCACTTCCTCACTGGGGATATTGGGTATGAGAATATCAGTCGTGCCATCCAGTGGATCGTCTTTGAGCATACGAACACCGAACGACCAGATCATCTGACCTTATACATCAATTCGGGAGGGGGTGACCTGTACAACGCTTTCGCTCTGGTCGATATGATGATGGTAAGTACGATTCCTGTTCACACCGTGGGTATTGGTAACATCATGTCTGCCGCTGCATTGATCTTCGCATGTGGAGAAGCCGGACACCGTTATGTGGCGCAACACACTGGGATCATGATGCACGAATTCTATTCCGACATGGAGGGTAAGGAACACGAGTTGAAAGCCTCTATGATTGAATTGGGATATTGCAGAGCCCGTGTGAACAACCTACTCACGAAACGTTGTGGGATCACCGAGAAGAAGATTAAGGACAAATTGTTACAACCATCCGATGCGTGGCTGACCGCAGAGGAAGCGATCAAGTATAAGTTAGCCGATGGTATACTCACAAAAATCCTGTAGGAGGATGTATGTTTCAGTCGAGACAGTTGGAGAAGCCCGCTCCGAAAACGAAGTTCAGAAAGCAAGCCGAAGAAGAAGTACGGGATAAGCAGAGAAAAAAGCAGCAGCAAAAGCAAATGGCCACCAAACGTGGCTATGATATGTGGGAGGATGAAAATTATGGGAAGTGATGAAGTGATAGGTCAAATGATTCGGACTGCCAAGGATAACCTTGCAGAAGCCGAATTGGAAGTGGTGCGTAAGCGTGAATGGCTTCGAGGTCTTGAAGGTGAGTACGAAGAGATCAAGCGCAGACGTGTCGCTGAATCCACCGGAGATTCCCGTACCCTGTTGAACGGATAAAGGCTGGCCCCGCTACCATGTGTGGTGAGGGTTCTTTGGGCGTTGACCCGTGTGACGCCCATTGCAAATTATCATGAAAAAGAACTCCAATATGACACCCACCCTAGACTGCCGCGGATTAGTATGTCCCATGCCCATCATCCAGGTGCGCTTGAAACTCAACCTGATGCACAAGGGCGATCAGTTAGTTATCCTTGCAGACGATCACACCTTCCACGATGAATTTGCTCGGTTCTGCCAGTTAGCGGATATCACGCTCCTAAAAAAGACCTATCACGGCGATTTTTATGAGTATTTGGTCCAAACTATTTCATAACCCCAATCAAATCAACCACTTAGACACTTGACAATCCCCTGGGATATGCTATAATTATATCATGTTGAGAAACACGAAAGAGCGAGCATTGCTGTTTGCCACTGCGGCTCATGCTGCGGTGGGACAAGTGCGTAAGTATACGGGTGAGCCTTATATCGTCCATCCTATTGAGGTGGCAGGTATCGTTGAGAGTGTGCCTGGGCATACTGTTGAAATGGTTGCCGCTGCCTATCTCCATGACGTAATTGAGGATACGCAAGTTACCCTTGAGGTGCTTGTGGAAGAGTTTGGTCCTGAGGTCGCTAACCTTGTTTTGTGGTTGACGAAGGTAGGGGAAGCGGAGCATGGAAACCGCGAGGCTCGCAAGGAATTGGATCGTGAGTATTTGGCACAAGCGCCCGCTGATGCCCAAACAGTCAAATTGGCTGATTTGATTTCCAATACGAAGTCAATTGTTCAGCACGATCCGAAGTTTGCAGAAGTCTACATGAGAGAGAAATTGGCACTGTTACAAGTGCTGAAAAAGGGCGACCATGACCTGTGGGTCCGTTGCTACAATAATTGTTCGTGGTAGTTCACTTGGAGGACATGATGGTTTGGATGGCGTTATTGGTGAGTACAGGTTTGGGAATAGGCGTCGGGTATGGAATTGGACGTGTGAAGGTGTGGCTTTCCAAGCATGAGGTGAAGTCCAAAACGATTGATCTTGATAGTCCGTTACTGAAAACCCGTCTCAGAGTGAAGGGAATTATCAAAAATGTCTAGGCCAGTAAAGAGGGGCGTCGGTAAGAGACTCCCGAAAGCCGCAAAGATTTCTCCGCGACCTGTGAAGAAAGAACGGCTGGCGATCCTTGAAAGTCAAGAGGACGTTGACAAATTGTGTAGGGACTTTGACGTGAACGATATTGACGATATTGAGGATATTGTCTCTGGTCGTGTTGGGGAAGCCGAATGGTAGACCCCAAGGAACAGCCAACCCGTAGACTCACTGACCGTGAGTGGATTACGAAGATGGCTGAGTTAGAGGATGGATGCGATGTTTCCGCTGGAAGCATTGATGTGTTAATTGACGGTGAACGAGTAGAGGAGTAAGGGATGGCACAATCAGATTCTCCGCAGGGAAAAGGAACGAGATCAGTATTTGGATCGTGGCTTTCAACCAAGAAAGGCATGACCTATACAAAGTATTCGCACATGCCGACCGCTGCGAAACTTGCAATCCAGCAGGAGTATGCTGGAAGAGGAAGGGAGAACGTCCGTGAGCCTGGACAAAGCGATAGAACACAAGAAGGAACAGCGGAAGCCGTACCGCAAGTCTAAGGCATTTGACGGCAGTTGTCGCAACCACGGGCGTTGTTCGTGGTGTGAAGGCAACCGAACTTATCATGACCAGAAGGCAGCGCAGTCTGCCGATGAACGAGGAGAAGTAGACGATGAATAAGGATTTGTTAGCACCCAAGGAAATCACCCGCGCTGAATTGAAAGCGTTAGTGGACGAATGGGAAAAGAATGGTGGGAAGATCACGCAATGCCCGGAGGGTGTCGCATTGAACTTCCGAAGCCCTGAGACGCCGAAGGTTCTACGACCCAAGCACCTCAGAAAGCCACGAAAAGTCAAGGCAGTGGCAAAGAAAAAGAAGAAAAAGTAAGTCTTGACAATGTACCGCAGTTGTGCTATACTATCACCTTCATAATGGAGACAATCGACATGGCCAGAGGTAAAAATAAAAAGACCGCTCAAGCAGAGAAGATTTTGCTTGTGCTGTTGGATGGGCATGAAGCCCCAGTCGGAGAGATTGAAACTCTCCTCAGTTCCCACATTGTTCTCAATCGTTTTTCTGCCTATCTATGGGATTTGAAGCAGATCGGTGCTGAGATCAAGCGCAATAGAGTCGGTCGCAAGATCGTCTCATACCAGTTAGTAAACGTTGAAGCCATGACTGCCTACGCGCAGGAACGTGGTTTAATCGCTCCCCCAGCCGTTGTTCTTTCCGCTAGCGACCTGATGGTTGCCGCGGGTTGATCTTTGGTAGAGTCCCGTAGACAACACAATCCTCCGGCTGAGTGTCCAAACATCGGTCCGTACTCGGATTGTGAAATTCTACGATACCGTCTACCGGGTGGAGTCGGGTGAGGGTTGCAAATTAAATAGGATAGGCGCATAGCCAACTTAGTAAGTACCGCAACCTCTCACCGGACCGTCCAACAGGAGAAGTATTTTGAGAATCGTAGCCTTTTCAGACAGCCACGGATTTCATCGCCGTATGGGTATTCCCGATGGGGACATGCTCATTTGCGCCGGTGATTTCTCAATGCGAGCCAAGAACTTTGAGGTGACACAGTTCGCCGAATGGTTCAATAAGCAACCACACCAGTTCAAGGTCATTGTACCTGGAAACCATGACGTGTATTGCGAAACGGACCCTCACTTTGCGCGAGAGGAGTTTGCCCCTGCAACCTACCTCTGTCACGAAGAGAAGGAAGTCAATGGATATCGTGTGTTTGGTTCCCCGTATTCCAGTTCAATCTATGAGCCTTCCCCTTGGTCCTTTGATTATAACCCAAAGGGACCCCGCTCAGAAGCGATCTGGTCACAGATTCCAGACAACATAGATATTCTTATCACACACGGACCCCCAAAGGGTATCCTGGATCGGGTCTTTGATCCTCATGTGGGTGAGGACCCGCATGTGGGTGACGTGAATCTCTTGTATCATGTGAAACGTGGGTTACCGAGGGTCCATATCTTCGGGCATATCCACGAAGCCTACGGATCATACATCCGAGATACCTGGACCACACGGTTCTACAATGTGTGTATTTGTGATGTTCACTATCAGCCCAGCAACCCTGTGACGGTGTTTGATTTATGAACGACAGTCTTTCACAAGCACTCCAAAGACAACTTCAAAAACTGATGCCGGAGAAGTTTCCGGCACCAGCCAAAAAAGTCAAGATGCCCGATGTTCAGACGACCGGGTTTCGCAAGACTCACCTGGTCTTTCAAGAGGGTAGTTCCAACAAAGAGTACATCGTGCAGATTGCGGCCGTCAAGGGTCTCTACGAGGTGCGGTTTGAATATGGTCGTGTTGGAGGCACCCACCAAAAGGGGATCAAGAATGATTCCCCAGTCGGACTCGTTCAGGCGAACGAAATTTTCAATAAGTTAGTTGCAGACAAAAAGAAGAAAGGTTACAAGGAGAAATAACCATGCCAATGTATGTTGTTGAGAATACGGAAACAAAAGTCGTAAGCGATCTTCCACGAATGTCTTGGACAGATTTACAGAAATTTCTCTCTGACAATCCGACCTACAAGCAAGTGGTGACGGCACCTGCGTTTGTCAAGGTGTACTAATGCCTAACTACGATATCCTACATAAGCCAACGGGAGAAGTAACGGAGCGATTCATGACGATTGCTCAGTTAGACACCTTCCTGGCAGAGAACCCGGAGTATGAAGTGACCTTCCTCAAGATGCAGGTTGGCGATCCAGTGATTCTGGGTGTCCAGCGTCCCCCTTCTGACTTCGTGAACCATATCATTGCTCCTATTGAGAAACGTTATTTCGGCAAGCGCCGTGAGTCCAAATTCAGCGAACGGAAGCAACAAGTCTGATGGCGTTTAAGCATACTAAAATTCCTGGATTGGAATACCAACTCCCCACCGTCACTACGGATATGGGTCGTTGGTATGAGACTCCGACAGGGAAACGTTATCCCTCCGCTTCAACCGTTGCAGGGATGCTCAGCCGTGAAGCCATTGCGAAATGGCGAGCGCGAGTGGGGGCCGAAGCCGCAGACAAGAAAACCAAGAAGGGTGCGGACCGCGGAACCTACGTGCACCTCTTGTGCGAAAAATATCTCCTGAATACCATGACGATGCAAGAGCGCCTCGGCATGATGCCTTCCATGAAGGAACTCTTCCTTCAAGTTAAAAGGTTTTTTGACCTGCACATTTCCGAGGTCTACTGCATTGAACAAGCCCTGTACTCTGATCGTCTCCGTCTTGCCGGTCGCTGTGACGCGATTGTTGTGTGGGATGGGGAAATCGTCATCCTGGATATCAAAACCGCAGGCTACGTGAAACCCGAAGAGTGGATTCTCAACTACTTTGTTCAAACCTCTGCCTATGCGGAAATGTTTGAGGAACGCACAGGGATTCCGGTTCATAAAGTTGTGTTAGCGACGGCCATTGAAGGTGAGTTGCACGGCACGATCACCATGAAGAAGAAAGACGCTTATCTCCCAGTGTTGGATAATTGCATTGCTCAGTATTACATGGAGCAGGAGGCAAAATGAAAAAAACACTTTCTACAGCGATTCTATGTGCGGGGTTCCTCTTGGGACCATCCATTCATGACGAACAAGCCGTCCTGGTTGACCTCTCACGCACTCAATTGGTTGAGCGTAACTACAAAGTCGTGGCAACCCTTAAGGAAGAGAAGTGTTTGACGGAAGCCATTTACTACGAAGCCGGTAACCAATCCGAGATCGGTAAGGAAGCAGTGGCGTTGGTGGTCCTCAATCGGGTAGGTGCTCACAAGCGCCCAAAGACGATCTGCGGTGTCATTGCTCAAGCCCATGTCGTAGATGATCGTAAAATCTGCCAATTTTCCTTCTGGTGCTCTCCCAAGTACAAACCGAATAAGGAACAATGGAACGAGTCACAAAAAATCGCCCATCGTGTCTTGCAATCGTACTGGAAACGTGATATACTATCCCAGTATCAGAGTGCTTTGTATTATCATGCTGACTACGTGCACCCTAAGTGGCGTAAGTCAAAAGTGTTCCTCGGTAAGATTGATAGACACCTGTTTTACGGAGAACAGAGAGAACGATAATGTATCAGAATATGCCAACAGTTGCCGTCTCGTTGCCGATGTATACGATGAAGTCGCAATCCGTGATATCACTTATCAGAACCATGTTCGCTACGCCTGATGTGGATTTTTCTTTACATGTGGTTGAGGGTGCGTATATTCAGAGTAATCGGGAACAACTCGCACGAATGGCGCTTGAAAGAAGCGCGGATTACATGTTCTTCATGGATCATGACGTGGTGTTTGCCCCCGATACACTCAGCAGGCTTTTCGCCCACAAGAGGGATATTGTTTTTGGGAAGTATAACAATCGTCACATTACCACACAGAGGTCATTGGTCACGGGTCTTGATGGAAAACTTATTGATGAATTTCCACAAGAGATTTTTGAGTGTGCGATCGGTCCAACAGGGTGTATGTTAATTAAAATGTCAGTATTTTCCAAAATTCAACAGCCGTGGTTTCATGTAATCTTGGGTGCTGATGGCAAAGTTCTTGAATCGGAGGATGCGTGGTTTTGTAATCAGTCACGCAATTCTGGATTCTCTGTTTGGTGTGATCCCACTATTAAAGTGGATCATTATGGAGAGGCGATTTACTAATCATGCCAAATGACCGTGTAACAAATTGGGCATTCTACGTGATCGTCGGTGTGATGGTGGTTGTGAGTGGGTGGGGCATTTGGACCCTGATTCAGTATGTGTGTCGGATAACAATGGGAGGTTTATGATGGCAGTGAAAGTAGTTCATGCAGAAAATTTGACCGAGGAACAGCAGTCGCGTTTGAAGAAGGCATTGAAGGATGCCGCAGACAGCCGACTTCGTTCCGAGGCGGAGACTGAGTATTTCAGTGAAGTGGTCAAGAAGATTTCTGAGGATTTGAAAATTCCTAAGAAGTTGGTCAAGGCGCTCGCAGCAACCTACCACAAACAGAATTTTGATGAGGTCGTGGCAGAGCACGAAGCCTTTGAGAAGATGTACAAGACGGTGGTAAAGTAACATGAGCAACATCGCGGTCAAGGAAATCCTGAAAACGATTGAACAATTGACCGCGATGCTTGCATTGCTCACCGGGCAATTGAAGCGTTTGATGGACAACGAAAAGAAAGCAGGCAAATGATGCCTACGAAAGAAGAGATACAGAATTTCTCTCTAATGCTTCGTGAGTACGCGGAACACAAGAAATTGAGCCTGTGGGATGCGCTCTTGCTGTACTGTGAGACAACGGGCATGGAGCAGGAAGTCGCCGCGAGTCTCCTCACGAAAGCCGTGCTTGCAGATTTGACCGTGGAAGTCCAAGACATGAATCTCCTCAAGGTGCGAGGACGAAAGGCTGGTCGTTTACCGATCTAGGAATTATGCTCACAGGGTTTGATACGTGCGTCATGTACACGGCGCTCAAATTACATTTCACGCCCGGCACCTACGATTTTTTCAAGTACCACGGAAAAGTCAAGAACATCACCCCGCAGAACTTTGAGACCCGCAAGGATCGCTGGTTCTTTCATAAACTTTCTAAGGTACACTCGGATGAATCTGAGTGTGCCTTTTTTATTGCCGCCAACATGTTTCAGCGCGACAAACTGTGGGTGCGCGACCTCCTGGGCAACGAAGCCGAGGATATCTACCGTGAAAAACTCCGAGTCAAAGAATCACTGCATTATATCATGACAGGTGACCTCGCCTATCTGATTTCCCATGAAAGCAGCGCCGTGGAGCAAATGAAGGAAATAGTACGAGTTGGTGATGGTCAAGCACCCAGACTATTGGAAATGGCACAGCAGCGTGACATTGCGGTAGAGACGTTGATTGCTCTGAATACCGCGATTAACTTCTTGCCGGTGTGGGAGAAAAAACTCAATGACACGATCCTCTTTCCGGTATTCAAACACAAGTGTCTTGCCTACGAACCTTTCCTCGGCATTGATAAGAAAAAAGTTCGTGAATTGGTAAAATCCAAGTTGACAAATGCCTAAATAAAGTGTATACTATCACTTTATATGGGTTTCCCATAATATAACAGGAGGTTTCTATATGTCAGTTACACCCACCAGTTTTTCCGCTCTTAAACGTTCCCGCGGTACCGCAGAGCACTTAGTTGCCGCAATCCAGCAATCCTCACAAGCCAAGCGAGAAGATGACCGTTTTTGGGAATTGTCAGTTGATAAGGCTGGCAATGGTCATGCCATTATTCGTTTCCTTCCGGCTCCTCCGCAGGATGGTGAAGATGGTTTGCCTTGGGTGCGTACATTCTCACACGCATTTCGTGGACCAGGCGGCTGGTTGATTGATTTGTGTTCTACCACGGTAGACCAGAAGTGTCCTATTTGCGAAGCGAATAGTTTGCTCTGGAATTCAGGCATTGAAGCCAACAAAGCAATTGCGCGTGATCGCAAGCGTAAGTTGTCTTACACTGTGAACATTCTTGTGGTTTCTGATCCAGCAAAGCCAGAGAACGAAGGTAAGGTCAAGTTGTTCCGCTTCGGTAAGAAGATTTGGGACAAGGTGTTTGAGAAGATGCACCCAGACCCAGCCTTTGGTGAGCAGCCAATGAATCCGTTTGATTTGTGGGAAGGCGCGAACTTCAAACTTCGAGCCCGTAAGGTTGCCGATTACCGCAACTACGATTCCAGTGAATTTCAAGCACCCAGCGCCGTCAGCGCCGATGAGGCGAAGTTGGAAGAGATTTGGAAGCAGGAACATTCGTTGGCAGAGATCATTGCTGCCAAGAATTTCAAGACTCACGAACAAACCAAGTCACGCTTGGCAAAGGTCTTGGGTTCCGCTCCGCTCGCCGCAAGTGCCGCACAGACAGAGGGACAGACGTATTCTGATCCTGATGCCGGCATCGTAGTCCAGTCCAAACCAGCAACCGGACCTGTGGTTGCCGCTTCTACCGATCCCGAAGAGGATGCGGATTTGAAGTTTTTTGAAGGATTGGCTGCCGACGGAGAGTAAGTAGCAGTACATACCTTTACGAGAGGGGAATTGGAGCCATGAGGTCTTTCGGGACTTCATGGCTCTTTTTTTACCTTCTGGAGGGGCAAAAAGGGTCTCAGAGGGGTCGTTGGGAGAAGGATGGGTCAGAGGTTAGGCACGGGCGAAACTACCATCCTGAGAGCGTAGAAAACTGGATTCCCCGCTACGGGCAGGGGGCATATTCTGATGGATGGTGGTTTGTGACGTGTTGTTTACCGTTTTATTTTGATTGATGACTGGGGCGACCACATTATTTGTTCCCGCTCCGCTGGCGGCGGCATTCCTCTGATTCTCCGCCGACTGGTTCAGGAGTTGGCCAGTCTGAGGGGGAGGTGGAGGTAGCATCATTGGGGCGGAGGGTACTGGTGCCATCATTGGTGCACCAATTACCGAAGAGGTCCGAGCAGGGGAACCCTGTGGAGTCGTCGCTTCCGCCAGCGCCTGTGACGCAGATTGCATGAGTGAAGGTAGCCGTGCCTCAACATTTTTGTCCTGTGATGGGCGTAGAGCATTACCCTGAGCATCCTTATAGAGTTCTCCGTAGGCTTTCCCCACCATCTGTGTGAGTGCATTCGTAGTTGAGACTTGTGCTGGTGTTCCCTTCGGCGGTTCCTCACCTTTCAGAGACTTCATCGCAGAATCAACTAATTCTCCACTGCGTAGTGAGGCGACCGATGCGTCCCTGTTCTCATTTGGAATTTTGCTGATGTAGTTTGGGGCAAGTTTCTTGAGTACCTCACTGGAATCTTCTGATGAACGAACTTCCTTTTCCAATGCGCGTTGAGCATGACCCGAGCCCGCGGCGGCCGCCTGGACTCGTCTAGTGTGTTTCTCCTTGGCTCGCTGTTCAGGGGTGACCTTCTCCGCAAATGGATTGATGGAGTTACCAATATCCTTGATACTATCAACGACACTATCCACCGTGTCAAGTGCCGAGTCAAGAGCCCCAGTGATTTTATTGGCGATCCAATCCTTCACTGCCATAAATCCAGACTTGATGGACTCGTAGATATCCGCTACTGCATCCTTGAGTGCCTCCCAATTTTTCACCACCGAATAGATTGCTGCCACAATACCTGTAACCGCGGCGGCAATGGCAAGACCCTGTGGTGTAAATAGTTCCTTCATGAAGGAACCAAAGAGCCCACCACCCGCTTCTTCTTTTTTCGTGGTTGGAGCGATGGCAGTACGGACTTGCGATGGTTGTTGTTTCTTTACCCGTTCGGCTGCCTCTGCATCCTTTAATTGGTCGGTACTCTTGACTTGATCCTCCGCAAACTTAGTGGTTTCCTTTGAGTAATCTTCTATCTTGGAAATGGAGGCATTCAATTCCGTCATTTGGTCTAACATAGCAGACATGGTGGAGGAAATCTGTTCCAACAACCCTGTGGCTTTTTCAGAGGAGACGGCAGAAGGTGCATTGTCCTGTTGGGTGTACGGAGATGGATTATACTGATCCTGCATTTCCATTCCAGGAAGTCCACCACCCAATCCAGAGGCAGCGCGAATAGATTTTTCTGAACGACCCATGAGTCTGCCAGCAAGCGCAGTCGCAAGTTTTGATCCACCGCTGATACGATTGACAATGTTGAGTGGGTCAAACTTACGCTTGAATGCGGCTTTGAACTTCCCCGCTTTGAACGCGATGGCTTCACCTGCGGCTCCTGCGAGTCCCCCACCAGCAGCCAGGTGCTCGGCTGCCACGTCGGCTGCGGTGTTTTCCTTGCGCTGAGAGACAACGATCTGTTGACGAATCCCCTTGAGAGCCGCGAGAATATCTTTGCGCGTCTCTTTTCCAAATTCCACCTTTGGTGCCTGGGTCGGTGCATGAGCAGGTCGGCGGGTACGGGCGAGTTGAACCTTCGCCTCTTCCACCACAGGCTTTTGACTCTCTGCCAACTTGTCAAGGCTTTCGTGCATTTCCTTGAATTGGTCGGTCAAATCTTTCAGTGTATCAGGGATATTGTCCTCAGCCATTATCGCTTATTCCTTTGTGCGTTGAGTTCTTTGATTCGTGCGTTCTCTTTTTCAACTCGCTGGGTCACTAGGCTCAAATAGATCAAACGTTCCCAGGGGAGCAAGTTCTCCAGTTCTGAGAGCGGGAATTTGTGATCCTGAACCAAAGCGAACTGTGTGGTGTAGAAGTTCGCCAAATTATCATGGGACAGGATTAGACGAAAAAATTGTCTAGCCCCTTGACCTTGATTTCCTCTTCATACCTACACTTTGGACATTTGAATTGAATCACCTTTTCAATCTTTGGCATTGTGTCAAAGAAGGCATCCATTTTATCTACTTGCTTTTTGCTAAGGTCATCAACGAACTCGGCAACCTCCGATGCTGGCACATCCTTCGTCATGACTATCTCTTGTGAGTTGTTGATTGACTCAATACATTCTACCAAAAACGCAAAAGCATCCTCAGCAGGCAAATCCTTTCGAGCGATGCTTCGGAAGGACTTAAATGTTGGGTAACGTAATGTCACACCGACTTCATCCGTGAGTTGTATGTATTTGTTGTGTCCCTCGGCGAAGGTTGGCTTAATGCTCAGAAGGTCAACTGGGTATTCTGACACCGCATTACAGACCACTGTGTTTCCTGTGTTTGCGTCCAACACTTGCTGATTGCACTTATACTTGAGAGCAAGTTCTTCACCAATGCTTCGGGCGCGAAGGTTGAGGAACAAAAATTCCACATCAAATAAGGGCAATTTATCAATGTCAATGTTTGAGACTTTCCCCACACAATTCTCAAGGATTTGTTTGGCGGCTTGGAGAATTGTAGTAGACTCATTGGACTGCAAAGCAATCATGAGTAACTTCTCTTCTCTCACCAGGAACGGGCGAAACGACACTTTCAGACCTGATGGGCACACCACTTCATAATACGGGACATCCAGTTTAGGCAAAGACATAATCATTCACTCCATTGTTAAAAGGGATTAAGGGAACCGAAAAATCCTCCACTGCTACCTTTTGGTGGAACTGTTGCGGATTTGGTCTGTGCTGCGCCCTTCGGTAAGGGTTCTACAGCGGTTGACAGCGAGTACCATTCAAATGCCAGGGTGACCGTTGTACGATGCAATCCATCCTCTGTCCAGGACACGGGCATCTGGTTCACGGCCGTGGGCCAGGTATTAAATAATGTCCAGACGGCAACCTGTCTGAGAGATGACGCGGGGTCTTTTTCATCCTTAAGCATGACATCGTACTGTGTCAATGTGGTGTCAAAACGATAATTGTCCGGGTACTCTAAGAGATTGGTGCTTGAATTGAAAATCTGATTCATCCAGGTTTCAAAAAATCCACGCACAAAAAAATCTGAGGTTTCAAGGAAATTCACGGTGAATTCTTGATAGAGTGACTGGTACGGTGTCTTGTAGGTTGGACCATAGGTGCGTGAGTCGTTTGACACCAATTGACGCCCTGGGAGTTCTGTGGCTTCGCAACGGAGTCCAAAAATCTTATCATTTCCCACTATGTCGGAAAACCGAGTTCCTTTGATACCCACAGGGAGTGAGAACCTGAAATGGGAGGTTTTTGCCACCCCAAGTTTATTCAGATGTGCGAAAAATTCAGTGTATACCCCTGACATACGGTTCCTTTCACGCGATAAATAGTAGACGATGCTTATTTATGTCACCTTGAGGAACCTATGAGAAAATATCACCAAGGCTGGTTTACTCCCACCAATCCAAAGAAATATGCTGGCAATGCAGGGGAGATTGTTTATCGCTCAGGGTGGGAGCGACAACTCATGATTAAGTTTGACACCACAGAATCCGTTATACTCTGGAATTCAGAGGGACTTGCGATTCCCTATTGTTCTCCAGTAGATGGAGAAATTCATCGTTATTTTCCAGACTTCACAATCAAAGTCAAGGATAAGCAGGGAAAGGTGACCACTTACCTCATTGAGGTTAAACCCTACGCGGAGACGCAACTCAGGGTACCTGCCAAAAAGACCCAACGCTATCTCACCGAAGTGGCAACCTATGCGGTGAACCGTGCGAAGTGGGAGGCCGCTGAGAAGTTTTGTAAGGACCAGGGCTGGGAGTTCCAGATCGTGACAGAAAAGGATCATCCATTCTGTTAGAAAGACAGCATAAATAGACACATGCCTACAATCATCCAGAGAATAAAAGAACAAGCAGACACGAAACAGGTTGATACCTCGTCAGCGTTCGGCCGGTCCTGGCTACTCCAAAAGATGGCAAGGCTCAGTCCAACCTACCGAGATCGTATGGAAATTATCCGTGACCAGGAGCAACAACGAAACAGAGTTATGCTCGGGCGCATGTACTTTTTCATGTATAACGCTAAGACGAAAGAGGTGCTTCCATATTGGGATCGTTTCCCGATGGTGATTCCTATTATGCCGCACAATGATGGATTCCTTGGGCTAAACTTGCATTATATTTACCCCAAGGATCGTTTGATTCTCTTGCAACAACTCAGTCAAGCCCTCACCGGGTCATTGCGAGACGAACGAACACGATTGCGCCTCACGTATCCAATTCTCAAAGCGATGCACACTGCGTATCGTGCGACACCGTGCATTAAACGATACTTGAAGGGTCATATTCGTTCACGTTTCATTGAAATTCCTCCTACAGAATGGGATATTGCCGCGGCGCTACCTGTGCAGAGTTTTGTGGCAGAGCAGAAGAAGATGCAGCGCAACGATGCGATGGAAGCCCATAAGGCGCGAGTAGCGCAGATTCGTAAAGAACAAGTTTGGAAAGACTCGAAGGAGAAATACTAATGGGGCTGCTAGACTTCAATCCAGGACAAGCATTGAGTGATGGGGTAACCAACATCCTCACGAATCCGACCGTGCAGAACTTTTCAAAGGCGGCCGAAGGTGCCTTGAATAAACTCACCCAACCCGAGACAAAGAGTTGGGCGGACGAGCAGAAAGCCTTACAGACCAATTACGACTATAAAGTGTTACAATACCCATCCGACCTTGCTGAGGGACAACGCAAACCATATTATATCACGTTCTATATCAACCAACAGGATTTGTCCCATTTCAAGAAGGAAGCCTCCAAGGGTCCAGCGCCTCTCTCCACCGTGGATATCAATGCACGAAAGAGCCGTACGCTTGCAAAAAATATCAAGGATACAAAGATTGGGTTTGGACGCAAAACACACCGCACGGCACTTGCCATCCGCCTCTATATGCCTGATACTCTCAGTTGGAGTTTTGCTAACTCATTCAGGGACGTAAACCTCTCTGGATTGCCTGGTGTGGGAATTGCGTCTGCCATTGCGTCTATTCCTGCATTGCACGATTCTATGACCAAGAGCCACCAGGATGGATCAATCATGGGATTGCTTGCAAGCCTTGATTCGCCGGCCATGCGTTCGGCATCTGGACCATTAGCAGAAATCGTGGGACAAGCCGTGCCTGAATTAGGTGTGAATGGTGCCCTCTCTGCGATTGGTGTCGCCTTGAACCCACAGGTGGATGTGATTTATGAAAGTCCATCGTTGCGAGAATTTATGTTTGACTTCCTGTTTGCTCCACGTTCAGAAGGTGAAGCCGAGGATGTGGCAGAGATCGTCAAGCAATTCAAGTTCCATGCGGCACCAGAAATGTTGAGTGGTGGCATTGGCATTGGTCGTTACTTTGTGCCCCCATCCGAGTTTGATATTGAATTCTCTGTCAGCACGATTGGTCGCATCTCAACATGTGTCCTCCAGAATATCACCTTGGATTATGCGTCCTCTGGCGCAGCGTTCTATTCCAATGATCGTCCGGTCTACACCCGCATGACCTTGCAATTCAAGGAACTTGAATTCATCACCAAAGAATTGATAAACGAGGGATTCTAATGCCATCCGCCTATTTTGATAACTTTCCATATTTTGGCTACTCGTTAACCGGGGCCAACACTGACATTCAATGGGTGACGGACGTGTTCCGTCGCACGGCTCCTATTACTGACCTCCTCAAGAATAAGCAGGTATTCTATACCTACTTGATTGCGGATGGGGAAACCCCTGAGATGATCGCGGACCGTGTCTATGGATCAACGAAATATCATTGGGTCGTCACGCTCCTGAATAACATCACCGATCCTCTTCTGGACTGGCCCAAGAGTTATGCCAATCTGGTGCGATTCATTGTCAACAAGTACGGGTCCGTGGCTAGTGCCGCAGGGTCGATCCATCACTACACCATGACAGAAACAAAGGTAGATTCACTCGGAAACTCCAGTACCGCAACCTACATAATTGATGTAACCAAGTACGACTCACTCAGTGCCCCAACTCCTGTGGTGACAACGTTCTCCAGTGGCGCGACTGTGACCCTTACTACCACGCGGGCAACGGTGGATAATTACACCTATGAGATTGACCTCAACGAATCCAAGCGTAGCATTCAACTCTTGCAGCCAAACTTCCTCCCACAAATCGTCACTGAACTTGAGAGCCTATCGTCATAATGCCACAATCTGATGGACTTCAATACGCAGCGCAATTTCAACTGGACTCCCTCACTATCGTTAGTGCAAGCGGGGGTACAGTAGACATTCGTGAAATTATGCGCGAAGTGAACATCTATGAGGATTTGTTTAGCAACGCTATGACGGGTAGTGTGTTCATGAATGACACGCAGGACTTAATCAACCTGCTACCCATCACAGGTAACGAATATCTGGTGCTGACATTAGTGAAACCTTCTACCACATGGAGAATTCAAAAGACCTTCCGCATTTATAAGATTTCAGACCGCCGAAAGAACACCCCGGGTGCAGAAGATTACGTCCTGCATTTCTGTTCCGAAGAAGTGATCCTGAATCAGTCAATCAAGATTTCCACGTCCTACAAGCAAATGAAGATATCTGCGATGATTAAAGATATCACGCTGAACTTCATGAAAATTGATCCAAAGAAGTTTCCGGCGTCCGAACTGATTGAAACCACCGGCAACTTTGATGTGGTGGTTCCGTTTTGGGACCCATTCTTTACGATCAATTGGCTGGCACGTATGGCACGAACTGCCAACTTCCCAGGTTGTTCGTTTGTGTTCTTTGAGGATAGTCGCGGGTTTCACTTCAATTCCATTGAGTCAATGGTCACCCAGGAGCCTATCCAGGTGATTAACTTTGCCCCGATGAATATGGCGGGACAAACTGGGGAAAAGGAAGATAACTCAGATACAGAAATTCGTTTGCAATCAGCCGAGGATATTGAACTCACTCAGACCCCGGATACCTTGAACGGAATTAACACTGGACAGTTCGCTAGCAAACTCATGCGGGTGAACATTCTCGACCAACAGGTGAAAGAATCTGTGTTGGCTGGTGTGGACTTCTTTAATACGACGAATCACCCTAATAGAAATACGTTCCTGCTTGACCCAAAGAATCGTTTGAATTTGCTTCAATCCGAACAACATGATGCGTATTATCGTGTTGCGGTGGATAATAACAAAGTGGAAACCTGGATGCTCCAGCGCAATGCGTATCTTGCTGCACTTCATGCCTTCCAGGTGCAGGTATCTCTTCCAGGAAACATGAACATGCGCGTGGGTCAGGTGATTACACTCAACCTTCCCGCAGCGTCAATCGGTCGTAGAGAAGAGAAACCAATGGATCGTTTGTATTCTGGCAATTACCTCATTACAGCGATTCGTCACAAGATCGACCGTGTAAAATACTCCTGTATCGTTGAACTCTCAAAGGATTCGTTGGATAACCCCCTCCCTGGTCCTCTTGAGGGTAACCCCACGATGAATAAGTTGAGGCAATCCTAATGGCGATGGAAAACAACCTTGGTGCAAATTTTTTGTGGTGGATTGGTGTGGTGGAGGATCGTCAAGACCCATTGAAGGTCGGGCGATGCCGCGTCCGTATCGTCGGGTCACATTCAGAAAATAAATCACATGTGCCAACTGAAAATCTCCCATGGGCCCAGTGCTTGATCCCTCTCAGCAGTAGTGCATCCCTTCAAATCAAAGAAGGTGACTATGTGATGGGGTTCTATCTGGACGGTGAAGAAGAACAGGTGCCCGTGGTGATGGGTATTCTTCCTGGTATTCCAAAGGTCAAAGCCGCACCCTCGGAGGGATTCAGTGACCCGCGCACCGATGGAGAACTATCATCTGCACCACGAAAGCCTTCATCCCTTTCGCCTGTTCCAGGTGGAGTAAAAATTGTTGACGGTGTGCCAACTCGTTATCCAGCAATCTTGAATGAACCGACCTTCTCACGACTCGCACGAAACGAAAAGATTAGCGAGACGATTATAGAATCAAAGAAATCCTCTGTCTCTACTGCGGTGACTGCGGGCGGAGGATCATGGACGGAACCCAAGACGCCGTACGCAACCGTCTATCCGTATAATCGTGTGATGGAAACGGAGTCTGGACATGTCCTTGAATTTGATGATACTCCAGGTGCCGAACGTGTGCATATCTACCATCGTTCAGGGACATTTCAGGAAATGCACCCAGATGGAACGATGGTCACCCGAATCAATAACGATGCCTATGAGATTGTTCTCTCGGACAAGAACATCCTTGTGAAGGGGAAACTGAATATCACCTCATTGGATGACATCAACATTTTCTCAGCCAAAAACATCACCATAGAAGCGGGGCTTGAATATAAGGTCACTGCGGGTGCCGGGATTACCACACTTGCAGGCACCTCTCAGTCACATACGGGGCCAGCAGGCGTAGCACTCAAGGGTATACCTATCACGTTGAACTAAGGATCACATGGGACTGCCTGTTGTCAGAATTGGCATTGATTTGTGTAGTGGGCATCCAGCAGGACCCACGTATTTCACCCCTCGCCCAGCGGTCGGGGGATCGCCTGATGTATTCTGCGAAGGGATTCCTGTGGTACGTGTCGGCGACCTTTGGGCCCCCCACACCAATCTTATCAATGTGCATCCTGGTACAGGAGTTGGAGGATCGCCAACTGTGTTGGTCAATGGCGCACCCCTCATGCGCGTCACGGACCCTATTGATTGTGGTTCCGTTGCCTTGATGGGGTCGGCAACAGTCTTTGCAGGATAAGGAGTATTATGGCGTTTGATTTGGACTTCTCACACATATCGTCTACCCTTCCGATACCTACGCTACCATCATCACCCACAGGTATCTCTGATATCTCAAAATCTTTGGTAGATAAGATTACCACAGACCCAGGGAGTTTGTTTGCGAACCCAATGATTAACTCCGTCAACGTCCTCGGTGACAGTATTGGTCGTGTGGAAACGAGACTCAAGAGTATTTCAAGTGGGGATTTAACTGATGAATCAATCACTCAAGCCGATGCGTCACAATATCTCTCCACCGATCCCTTGCAGGACGTTCGCACGTCAATGGGTAATTTCATGATGCACACAGACCGTCTCTCTGGGCTCCTCAAGAGCCAGGGGATTCAGGCGCCTGGACTCCAACAGATCATGTCAATCGGCACACAGATGCAGAATATGATGACACTCTTGGAAGCCGGAAAGGGGTGTTTGCCTGTGATTGGTGGATGCACCGGACTCTTCTCTCAGGATGCTTTTAATAGTTTCACAGGCTCCGTTGAGGGAGTCCTCGCCAAGATGGAACGCGGGGCTGCCACGATTGCGGATATTGCGAACACGATGGTCCAAGTCTCAAACCTTATCAAAGGGATTGCCAGCAAGGATAGTCAATTTCTCCAGAACTGCGTGAATCAATTGCAGTCTGCGGCAGTCGCGTTGACGCTGGAAGCCCTAAACTCCAATCCCTGTGCTCACTTTGTCTTGGATCAGATTTCCAACAGGAACCCCGGTGGGCTCATGAACATCTTGAGTAAGCCCATCATTTAAGAGCGCATAAATACAGGAACTATGGCTACTGCAATTGTTTACCAAGATTTCCCATTAGATTTCACCATTCACCCGATCCGTAAGGATTTGGTGTTGAAGCAAAACGCCGATTCGGTGGTTGGTGCGATCAAAAATTTGCTCCAGACGAACCACTATGAGGTGCCGTTTCATCCTGAAATTGGGTGTAACATCCGTAAGTTATTGTTTGAGAATGTCACGGAGTTTACCGCTCGTGACTTATCACGTTTCATCCAAGAGACGATTGAGAACTTTGAACCACGATGCACCATTCAGTCATTGATCGTGACACCGGACGAAGATCATAACCTCTACAACATTAAGTTGAGAGTGTTCATCAACTCTTCTGCTAATCCATTGCAAGTAGACTTTATCCTCGAAAGGGTGCGCTAACATGGCTGAGAAACTAATTATCACCGACTTAGAATTTGAGACGATCAAGACGAACCTCAAAACCTTCTTGAGTTCTCAAAGCACATTCCTGGATTATAACTTTGAGGGTTCTGCATTGTCAATCCTCATCAACTTGCTCGCCTACAACACGTATTACAATGCGTACTACACCAACATGGTTGCCAACGAGTTGTTCATTGACTCTGCACAGGTGCGTAACTCACTGCTCTCCCATGCGAAAGCCTTGAACTATACGCCTGTCAGCCGTCGTGCACCAGTTGCCATTGTGGACCTCGTGGTCACACCTCCTGGGGGAAACAACCAAGCCGTCCTGACAATGGATCGTTTCACAGAATTTCAATCCCAAGCCATTGATGGTGTGAACTACACTTTCGTTACCACTGGGGCGCATACTGTGTATAAGGAGGCGGGTGTATTCACATTCTCATCCTTGGAAATTGTGGCGGGCACTCCTCAAGTCACCACCTTCACCTATGATGCGACCAGCAATCCAACATCTAAGTTTGAGTTGCCAAATGATGATATTGACACTAGTACACTTCTTGTGACAGTACAAGAATCCAGTACAAATACCTCCTCACAGGTGTTCACTCTCTCTAATGATATCACAGAGTCCGATTCTAACAGCGCCGTCTACTACCTGAGCACCTCCACTAGCAACAAATATCAATTGACTTTTGGTGATGATGCCATCTCCCTCGCACTCTCAAATGGTAACATTGTGATTGCCAGTTACTTGTCGACCGCGGGTCCTGATGCCAACAAAGCCAATTCTTTTGCCACTGGATCAATTGGGGGCTTCTCAAATGTCGCTATCGCCTCAGTCTCCTCCGCCTCGGGTGGAGCGGAACGTGAGTCTGATGATTCTATCCGAGTTCATGCGCCATTAGCGTATACATCTCAGAATCGCGCCGTAACGCAGAAAGACTACGAATCCCTTCTCAAGGCACTCTATCCAAACATCCAGAGTATCTTTGTGTGGGGTGGCGAAGATAACATTCCACCAGTGTTTGGAAAAGTTTTTGTGTCCATTGCTCCAAAGTTGGGTGTGATTATCAATGATGCCGAGAAGGTTAGAATTGCCTCAGAGATTCTCGGTCCAATTGCCGTACTCACTATTACACCAGAGTTGGTTGATCCAGATTATGTGTACCTCAAGTTTGCGACTACAGTTGAGGTGGACGGAAAACTCACACTCTTGACTTCTCCACAGATTGCCTCAACCGTGAGAACTGCCATTGTTGCGTATGCCGCGGCGACCTTCAATCAGTTTGGTGCGATCTTCACCGCATCCAAATTCAGTCGTGCTGTTGATGATTCGCTTGCAGCCATCGTGGGATCAGACACACAAATTCGTTTGGAGAAACGTATCAGTCCTTCATTCAATGTGCGTTCAACGTACACGGTCAGTTTTGCCACTGAATTACGCCATGCACCAATTCAACGTGCGCTCAAGTCCTCTGCGTTCACGGTGCACGACTCCTCAAATGTGTTACGCACGGCATACCTGGAAGAAGTATTCAACTCCTCAACCGGGGTGGATTCTATTTCCATCACGAACCCTGGGTACAATTATATTGATCCTCCAACCGTGACCGTCACCGGTGATGGAACCGGAGCGACAGCGGTTGCCACAATCGTCAATGGTCGTATTGATACCATCACAATCACAAAGCGTGGAACGGGATATACCTCTGCGTTGGTCACGATTTCAGGAGGTGGAGGCCAGGCTGGTGCAGCATCCGCTGTGGTCCAGTCCAAGTATGGCACCCTACGTTTGTTCTATTACAACAGCAATTCTGAGAAGGTTGATATCAACCCCACCATCGGAACCATTGACTACTTCAAAGGTGAACTCATTATTTCCGATCTGACAGTTGTGCAATCGCTTACGGACACAGATGATATCAGAATCAGTGTCGAACCGGAAGCCTCAATCATTGAGACTCAGCAGAACCAACTCCTCTTCCTTGACGAAGATGACGCCAGCGCCATCAACATCTCTGTTGTGATTAGGTAACTATGGCAAACACCGTTTCATTACTGGTACGGCAGCAACTACCAGAATTCATTCGTTCAGATTTTGATACCTTTGTCACGTTCGTTGAGGCGTACTACGCTTGGATGGACCAGACAGGGAACGCTATTGATCTGAGCAAAAACATTCCGTCCTATATGGACCTGGATACTTCGTTGAATGAATTTATCCAATTCTTCACGAAGCAATTTCTCCCCTTGTTTCCACCGGATCGTTTAACGAACCCTGCGTTCTTTATTCAACACGCGAAAGAATTCTATCGCACGAAGGGTACAGCAAAGGCAGTACGTCTCTTCTTCCGATTGCTCTATGACCAGGATATTGATGTATTCTATCCCAAGGATGCCGTCCTTCGAGCCTCGACAAGCGAATGGGCAAAAACTCCTTCACTTCGTCTTGACCCAACCATGTGGACGATTGCATTCGGGGATGCCACCACGACACGATTTCGTGCCTTAGAGACTGCCCTAGTGGTCACCCCAGTGGTGTACCTGGATGGTGTATTGCAATCCTCTGGCTATCGTCATTCCCCCAATGAACCGTGGATAATCTTTGATACTGCACCTGGGGCGGGAGTGGAAGTCAAGGTCAATTATGTGGGGAGTGAACTTTCGGGTGTATTTGACACCAATACGATTGTCGCACGATTCGTTGGGCAGACTTCCGGTGCATCAGCCGTCTCAGAAACATTACAGTCCATCATTGCGGATACGATCACCCAAGTGGATTTACGTGTTTCTTCTCCTCGCGGAACCTTCACACAATATGAAGTGGTGAAGGGTCGTTGGGTGTATGATATAGACAGCGGTGCGTATGTTGATATCTACGGGCGTCTCGTTTCCTATCTTTCTTCTATTACATTGATTGATGGTGGACTCGGTTACAACGTGGGTGATCCGGTGATTATCACTGGGGGCTCACCAGCGAATACTGCCACCGCAGTTGTGGATTCTATTTTCTCTGCATTGATTTCTAACATTACGGTGCTGGATGGTGGAGTGGGGTATCAGCCAGGTCAGCGAGCGTACATTACTTCAACACCAAATACAGGTCTTAACGTATTCGTCCTGAGCGTTGATACGTCCGAAGCCATCCACCCGAATAATTATCCGATCAACCAAGACGTAATCTCGTTGTGGGGAAACGTGGCAATGTCGGACCCCGACTTCTACTTTACCCCAGGGGTCTCAGAGAATGTCAATACGCTCATGTCAATCGCGTTCACTGATTTTCTCTTAGGGCGAGAACCTATTGAGCGCGTCGGTCCGATTTCAACCTTAGTGATTACATCAAGCACCGCGGTCTTTAATCCCCCGCCAACGCTCCATGTTGATCCACCGATCATTGTCGTGACAGGGAATACCGCGAATGGTAACGTGGCTACAGCCAACGTCCCTCTGGATTACTTCGGGATCATGGGTCGCATGAATGTGCAGTTTGGGGGAAGTAATTATCAAGTTGGTGATGAACTCCAGTTTGAGAACATCCCTGGTGTAGGATTTGGTATTGGAGCAGCGGGAGAAGTTACGAGTGTCCATCTTGCCAACTCAGGCATCAAGAGCGTGAACTGGCGCCCAGCGCGTATCAGTGGAAATGTGACGATCAACACCGGTGTCTCCAATGTTGAGATCATCGGAGTGGGTACATCCTTCACCACAGAATTGCTGGCGAACGATCACATTGAAGTCAACAGCGAGTCCACGTATGTCACTAGCATCACCAATAACAATCATTTGATCGTGAACACTGCCTTCACCAGGGATTCCACAAGCAGGAAATTGGGACGCTATGGGATGTACTTTGTTGGTGGTATGAACTATCGTCAGAATTCTCTTCCCACCGTGACAGTCAGTTCCGGTAGTCCAACGGCCACGGGTGCAAACATTGTGGTGGAATTGGTACTCTCAGGAGGTGCAGAATTCTTACTCGCTTCACAGACTGAGGAGCCAGTGGGAAAGATCAAGAGTATCAGAATCACGAATCATGGATACGGGTACCAAACGCCTCCAGTGATTGACTTGACTGGTAGTGGTAACGGAAAAGCCAATGCGATTGCTGTCATGTTGAGCAACATTTTTAATGCGCCGGGGCGATTCCAGAGCACCAAGGGATTCTTGAGCGCCGACCAGAAACTCCAGAGCCAGGGATACTATACAAATTTCTCCTATGTGGTTCGTTCCCAAACAGAATTGGTTAAGTATAAGAGTATCTTGAAAGACCTTGTGCATCCAGCGGGAGTACAGTTATGGGGAGAATATGTGGTGGAATCAGATATTCCAGGGTCCAGTGGGCTCACAGCCAATGTCGCCAACACCTACCAGGCGAGCGTATAAATAGAACACTTGTGTAACTGAGGAACTTTATGCCGAATTTTGCTAACGTCTCGCGCCGCCTTGGATTTGAACGCGCATTGAATTTCTTCAATGGCTTTCTCACGACCGCCAATGATGCACCAGTAGGGTACATCATGATCGGCCGTAACATCGCCTGGGATGCGAACGATACCGTTCCCGCTATTTACGATACCGAGAACAGCATTTTTGATACCTACAACAATTTCCTTGGGGGAAAGAAGATCACTGGAAACGATGTCTATTTGGTGATCCCTCGCGTAAATTGGCAAGCAAATGTGGTTTGGACGCAATATGACGATGAGAGCAATACCCTCTTCTCCTCTGCCAATTCCATGTACATCTACACCTCAGGGGGCAATGTTTACAAGTGCTTGGATAATGCGAATGGCTCGTACTCCACTATTGAACCAGCCAATAATTATACAAGTGCGAATGGTTTCACCAGTCCAGGAGACGGGTACACCTGGAAGTATATGTACAAGGTTCCGAGCAGCAGCAAGTTCCTCACAACAGCCTGGATGCCTGTGCCCTTGACCCAGACTTCTGCCTACTTTGGATTTGCTAACAACCTATTATCTGGAACGATCTCGCGTTTGATCCTCACAGCCGGTGGCGCAGGGTACTCAAATACCAACACCACTATTTCAATCACTGGATCAGGAACTTCGGCAAATGCCACAGCCAATGTCAATGCCAATGGCAATGTTATTGCGATCACCTTAAATGACCGTGGATCAGGATATCTCCGAAATAACAACCGAGTTATGGTGGTTGGGTCCGGGGCAAATGCTACAATTCGCACGGTTCTTTCTCCATATGGCGGTCACGGATTCAACCCAGCCAGAGAACTGGGTGCTAATGCCGTCATGATTTCTGTCAAGATTGGTGAAGTGGATTCTACTGAGGATGGGAAGATCACCGCGAACAATGACTTCCGACAACTAGGGGTCTTGTTAAACCCACATAAATATGGAGAGAACACCGCAGTCACCACGGCAAATGCCAACATCGCGGTTACAATGGTCACCCAAATCGTTCTGACTTCTGGACCATCCTATCTTAAGGATGAATTGGTGTATCAGGGAAATAGTGTGGCGAACGCGACTTTCTCAGCCAATGTATCGGATGTATTCACGAATGCCATTGAGACTTCCCATCGTCATGGTACAATCATCCCTGGCGACCTCCTAATTGGCAATACATCAGGCATTTCACGCACCGTGGTGCATTCTACGAATCCAGACCTTGATGAAGAATCTGGTGACCTGGTCTACACAGAAAATCGTGCGCCAGTCACTAGGACCGTTGGTCAAGCCGAATTCATCAAGATTGTTTTGAACTTCTAAGAAATCGTGCATAAATAGATCAAAAGGTGGGAATAATTCATGGCTATTGACCTAACACAAAATCCGTACTTTGACGACTTTGATCCAACAAAACACTTCCACAAGATTCTGTATCGCCCGAGTTACGCTGTCCAAGCCAGAGAACTCACTCAGAGTCAGACCATCCTCCAGGATCAAATCACAAAGTTCGGTAATAACATTTTTCAGAATGGTTCCATCGTCACTGGTGGGTTGACCACACTTGAAAATAATCAAGTGCATTATGTCTGCCTTGAGGACACCGATCCAAATGGTAGTGCCGTTGACGTAGATAATTTCATCGGTCAGTTTGTTGTTGACGGCGATGGTGCGGGAATTCGCGCCTACGTCATTGCAGGTGCTCAATCCACCTTGACCGCCCCAACAGTCTTAGTGGTCAAGTACACGTCTGGACTTCCTTTCAACCCAGCAAGCATTCAGCCTATTGCGACCGAAGATGGAGCGTACAGCGCAACCATTCTTCCAAGCGTAACTTCCCCGATCAATTTCACTGATGTCACAAGCGGGAACACCACAGGCGATTCTTCTATTTGCAGTATTGATAGCGGGGTGTTCTTTGTTAATGGCTACTTCGTTCAAGTTGAACCGCAAACGATCATTCTTGATGCGTTTGACACTACCCCTTCGTTCCGCGTTGGTCTTGAGACAGAGGATTCCATTGTAGACGAAACAATGGATGCCTCGTTACTTGACCCTGCTCAGGATGCCACAAACTTCCAGGCACCTGGGGCGACTCGCTACAAAATCTCATTGACCTTCACTAAGCGTACTCTTGAATCCACTGACGATACAAAGTTTATTGAATTGCTCCGTGTTGTCAACGGCAACCTGACGAAGAAGATCATCTATCCAACCTATTCCAACATTGAAGCCACCATGGCCCGACGCATGAATGACCAATCTGGTTCGTTCACCGTTCGCCCATTCAAGATTGCGTTTGACTCTGACCCAGACTTCGCCAATGCGTATAGCATCGTGGTGGAAGCCGGGAAAGCCTACATTCAGGGGTATGAATTTGAAACAATCGCTCCCCTCTATTTGAAGGCTGAACGTGCGCGTGATACCGCCAACGTTCATCAATACAACACCGCTATTGATTTCCAGAACTGGATTGAAATGACCAATATGAATGGTCCAATTCCATTCAAGACCCTCCAAGCAGGGTTGTTGCATTGCGTCAACGTAGCAAGTATCTCCCTCTCAAACACTGCGGTTGCCAGCAACACCACCATCGGAACCATGAGCATCCGAGCATTGGAATATGAGAGTGGTGCGAATAGTTCTTCTATGCAAACGGCCGTGTGGAGAGCCTATGTCCAGGGTGTCACCGTTGGAAACAGCGTGACAGGCAACAGCAACGGAACAGGTACCGCGAACACCATCTACTTACCAGTCATGTTCTCCCCAATCAGCAATGCCTATGCGGGTGTCAAGTTCACCATCACCACCCACGCAGGCGTGACTGTCAATGAACACCACACTATCGGAAGTTACGATGGTCCAAATAACAAAGCCACCCTTCAAGGGACAGAAACCTTTGCCTTTGGTACTCCAAGTCCAGCAACACAAATCCGTCTTGACTTTGAATTGAAGGATACAGATTCGTTGGTCTATGCGAACACGGCATCTCAACACCTATTCTCAACGTCAATGGATGTAGCCGATTCCAGCAAGGATGCCTTCTTGGTGGATCAATACCAAGGCGCCTTCCTCACGGATACGAATTTCAACCGAGCCATCATGCAGTTGCCGTATGATTGGACCGCCCCTCAGGGTGTGGTCGGTGGTATTCCTCTTTCGGCAAGTGAATACTTTGGTCGCAAAGCCTACACAGGACAGAGTTTCACACAAAACGTCACTAGTATTACAAGTGCCGCGGGCATCACTTCCGTTATCAATGGTTCACCATTGTCTGGATCGGATGCAGTAGACAACATTCTTGTGGTTGTGCGTAATGCTACGGGTGCCAGCCTTGGCAACAACCAAGTCGTCAACTTCTCTTCTGGCAATCCAGCAGGCAACAGCGTCTCCATCACCAGTGTCAGCAACACCTCAACCTGGACCATCACGGTTCCTGGAATGAACAGCGCCTCGGCTGCCGATGTCTATGTGAAGGTGAACCTCCCATACGCCGATCAAATCGGATCGTTACTCCGCACCAAAACAGCGCGTATCGCAAACGTAGCGAGCGGATTAAATTCCGGTGGTGTCCAAATTCCTGATGCCAACAGTGGATTAGTTCAGTGGTATTCACAAGCGGGTGGAGCCAACGGTGCTCAGATCACATTCTATGCGAACTCGGCTGCCTGGTTGAACCTTAAGAACCCAACCGTTAGCCAATCCATCTTTACATCCGATGTTATCGCACTTCGCAAAGTCTATGACGTTGGGACGAACTTGATTGAAGATGGTAATGTGGCTATCGCTCAGGATATCACCTCCCACTATACTCTTGACAGTGGACAGCGTGACAATGCTTACGATCACGGGTCCATCACCCTCAAGCCAGGGTTCTCAGGACCAACGGGTAACGTGGTCGTCTATGTGGACTATCTCTCCCACTCAGGATTGGGATACCTCACAGTGGATTCCTACACCTCTGCTAACATTGGTTATGCCAACATTCCAGCCTACATCTCTGCAACCACCGGGGATGTATACCAGTTGCGTGACTGCATTGATTTCCGCCCGCGCCGACAGGATGGAGATTTTGCTGGTGTCTACGCGGAAGAAATCTTCGGTATTTCAGGTACAGCATTCCAGACAGACTTCTCTTACTTCCTCGCACGACAGGACAAAGTGGTCTTGACGAAGGATAAGACCTTTGAAGTGTTGCAGGGCATTTCTTCATTGAACCCTGTTCCACCGCCAGACAAAGACAACGCCATGACACTGTACACTCTACAGTTGCCAGCGTTCACGGCTAACACCGCGGATATCCGTCAACGTTACACCGATAACCGTCGCTACACGATGCGTGATATCGGGACATTGGAAAAGCGTATCACGAACCTTGAATACTATACGTCTTTGAACTTGCTTGAGCAAGCCGCGAAGAGCAAGGAAATCGTGGATGATACAGGTGCCAACCGATTCAAGAATGGTATCTTGGTTGACCCATTCACTGGACACAAGATCGGTGACGTGCTCAATCCTGATTATCATTGCGCGATGGACACTCAGAACCAGGAAATGCGTCCACCGTTCACCTTGTTGAACCTCTTGCTTGATTTGAGCACCACAGATTCTTCAAATTATCAGCGTACTGGTGCGATGGTTACGCCTCCATACACCGTCACAACCTTGATAGATCAACCTTGGGCTGCACTGGCAATCAATGTGAACCCATTCAACACCATTTCCTTCATTGGACAGATCAAACTTGATCCTTCTTCTGATACTTGGGTGGATACGAACCGTGCGCCAGATGTGCATGTGAACCTTGAAGGGGATAACGATGGTTGGGCAGCGTTAACTGCGGCCGTCAATCAGATTAACCCAGGGAAGATTTTTGGTACCCAGTGGAACTCATGGCAGACCACTTGGACTGGGGTGCAGCAATCCAGCACGATCATTAACCCAACCTATGTCGGACACATGCCTGGTCCTGGCCACGTTGTTCAAGCCTACGGCAACGTAGTAAAGCGTACCACGACTGAAACAACACAAAAGCAGGTTCGCACGGGTATCCAAACTGCCTTTGCACCTGAAACAATCCAGACTTCTATTGGTGACAAGATCATTGATTCATCTGTGATTGCACGTATGCGCTCGCGTGGTGTCTTGTTCACTGGCAAACTATTCCGTCCAAACACGAACCTTTATGCGTTCTTTGACGATAGTGCCGTGACCTCTTACTGCAACAGACCAAACATCGTTAAGGTATCGGACAACACCATTGTCTACACAGACACCTATCAGCAGGGGGAAACCGTTCGTGTGTATGATCCAGCCCGTGGCGCGAATACCGCAACAGGGGTCGTGGTTCTCAGCCGTAATGAAACGGACGGTACCAACGTCAGCATCGTGAGTGTGCAGGGTGGCGATGATTCCAACGTGGCCAATGCGTACTTCATCCACAGCAGCAATGCGACATTCTTAGTGGGAGAAACCAGTGGCGCGAACTCTCGTATCTCTGGATACTACCACCGTTCAGGATTCGTCACGAACCCGAACGTGAGCAGCATCCTCTTGTCACATGACATTGCGAATTCCAATGTTGGTATTTCCAATACCACAATCCTTGGACAGACCATTTACTTTACCTCTGCCAATGGACTTGGACAGAGTGCGACAATTGATTCTTATGATTTCACGACACGCAATGTGCATTTTACTCCATCTGTCAGTGTAACACCGAACACCCAGACCTCCTATTCAATTGGTCAGTTTGCCAGTGACTACCGCGGGGAAGTGGCAGGTATCTTCATTATTCCTTCCACAGAGAATATCAGTTTCCGTACAGGAGAACGTCAATTTACCCTGGTGGACTCGTCCTCTGGAACGCTTGAAGGTTCAGGCACCAATGGATCAGTGAAGTATTTTGCTTCCGGTCTCTTGCAGACTGTAGAAAACACTATCGTCTCAACTCGTTCACCAAGTATCCAACAAACTTCGGTCACGGATAACCGCACCGTCGTAACAGACAAGGTGACCAGTGCAGTCATTGGGCAAAAGAACATCGGCTACTACGATCCTCTCGCTCAAACATTCTTAGTGGACCAGCAATTCCATCCATCTGGTGTCATGTTGACAGGGGTCCGTCTCTTGTTCAAGGACAAGGATGCCAACATCCCTGTGGAAGTGCAATTACGACCAGTGGTCAATGGTTTCCCACACTCCTCACAGATTGTTCCGGGCACCAACATCGCTGTGAACCCAAGTGATATCACCCTTGTGGATGAAACCACGTTGGGTGCCGCATATGCCGCGGGACGCAATCCGATGGACGATGCGACGATGTACACCGAAATCAATTTCGTGGGACCGGTCTACTTGCAGCCAGGAGCGGAATACTGCATCGTGTTGCTCGCCAACTCAGTGAAGTATGAAGTCTACGTGTCTAACATGGGCAGCAAGATCATTGGTACGAACCGACTGATCTCAGAGCAACCATATCTGGGTGTCTTGTTCAAGTCTCAGAACTCCACCACTTGGAACCCAATCCAGGAACAAGACTTGACCATGCGTATCCTTTACGCTCAGTTTGATACCACGGTGACTGCCAATGTGGAATTCCAGTTATCCGATGGTAACGGCATCACCTCGAATGTGGCGCTGGACACATTCTATATCACTTCTGGCAACCTCTTGTTGCCAAACACAGATATTCAATCCTTCTTTGCAACCACGACGGCTGCCGGAGTCAAGGAAAATGCCAAGGAATTTGAAATGGGAGAAAATGTCTACTTTGACGACCTTTTGGGTCGCCGAGTCTGCACCAGCGACAATGCTTCGTTCAAGTTGAGAATCCTCCTCTCAACCACCAACATTGACGTAGCACCAGTCATTGACATGGATCGTCTCTCAGTGTTGGCAGTAGAAAATCTTGTGAATAACTTGGGGCTCTCAAATAGCCTCATGGTCGTCCTCAGTTCAAGCGCCAATTGGCAGACGGCGGCTAACCTCACCTTGACAATCTCAGGGGGTGGTGGAAGTGGTGCGAATGCGTATGTGGCAAACACGCAGATTGATAGTAACAACCGAGTCCTCGCAAATGTGGTGGTGGATTCAGAGGGTAGCCGTTACACGACAGCACCGACGGTCACGCTCTCGGGCAACACTTCACTGACTGCAAATATCAGTTGTGCAGGAGAAGATCATCCATTTGGTGGACCTTCTGTGGCACGTTACATCACCCGCATGGTGACGTTGGCAGATGGATTGGACGCCGGAGATTTCCGCGTCTACTTCTCAGCCTATGCGCCAATCAACGCAAACATTGATGTGTATTACAAGATTCTCTCTGCCGATGATGCCGATACGTTTGATAACAAGAGTTACCAGCGCATGACGATCATCCAGGGGCAGAATAATGTCTCTCAGAACCAACTAGACTTTAAGGATTTCGTGTACGCCCCAGGTTCAAACAATATCGCAGACGACCGTGTGCAATATGGTTCATTCGTCAGTTTCAAGTATTTCGCCATCAAGGTTGTCCTCTCTTCAACGGATACCACAAAGGTACCGCGAGTGAGAGATTTCAGAGTAGTGGCCCTCCCGGCACTCTCGTAAGGCTAACATGTCAATGCTAAATACTGTCAAGATTGAAAACACTGAACTGGTACGGGATATGAACACGCAAGCCGTGCTCAATACGGATGTTCAGGGGTTACAGACCTATCAAGCACAGAGACGAAGAGTTCTGGCACAACGTAAAGAATTTCAAGAGACGAAGCAACGTCTTGAGAGTATTGAACTGGAAATGGCAACATTGAAAAAGATTGTGGGTGAATTGAGCGTCTTGAGGAGTAGAGGCTAATGTCTATCAATCAGATTTCTACAGCGAATACCTTTGGTCAGTTAGTCACCGCGGTGTCGGCGATGATTGCGGTTGCCAATAACTTGACCGATGGTCCACAAGTAGTCACGAATGCTGCCTGGACCTTCTCGAACCCAGGGGTCGGGATCAACGTCGGCAACACGGCGCTGATTAGCACCGGGAATATCAGCCTGCTTAATGCTTCGCAAGCCAATGTCACGAATGAGACTGTAGGACGATCCAACATCTCTACTGCCAATGTCACCGTTGCCAACATCGTTGGAGCGACGATCACCAACGTCATCAGCACCGATCATCTCTCTGCCAATGCGAACATCACTGGATTGCTACAGGTCAGTGACCGTGCAAATGTGTATTCGGCGAATATCCAATACGCGAACATCGGAACAGTAGCCATCACGTCATTGTCTGTATCGGAACTCACGGTTCCTGTGTTGAATGTCAGTTTTGCCAATGTCACAGATTTGTCTGTGTCGGGTACCTCACAACACCAAGCCTTGATTGCAACATTGGTCACCACAGACAATGCTAATGCCAGAATCATCAACGTCTCATCGGCAAACATCAGCAATTCATTTGTGGCAACATTGAATGCTAGCGTTGCGAATATCACCAGTTTGACCGTCGGCACACAGAATATCTCTACGGCGAACATCACCACGTTGACTGGGTTGGTATCTCTCAGCACCACATTTGCCAACATCACCACAGAGACCGTGGGCACCGCGAATATCTCTACGGCAAACATCACCAATCTCTTTGCGAATGTGGCGAACCTTGTATCTGTGAACATCGCTTCCACGAACATCACATCAGGTTCCATCTCAGTCACCGCAAACCCAACGTCAAACCTACAAGTCGCCACGAAAAATTATGTGGACACTGGGGCAGGGGCGAATCTGGTTAACAAACTCTCCTTCAATGCCAAGGGTGACGTGATTCTTGGTACTGGCGCCAATACCTATGCAACACTCGTTGCAGGATCAAACGGACAAGTCCTAATCGTTGACACCACCCAAACAACAGGGATGCGTTATTCAGGACGACCAGCGCAAGGATTCCGCGGTCTTTCTATGGGTACATCTCAAGCCGACAAAGTGGCAAACGGAAACCAAATCATCGTGTATAAACTGGACGAAGCCACGATGGACGATGGGGAAGTGGTGACGGGTTGGACGGTGCCAGCAACCATTGATATCACTTCAAACGGCGCAGGGTTCCTTGATACGGGTGTGGTTCTCGCAAACACTTGGTACGAAGTATACGCAATTCGTAAGCGTTCAGATGGAACGAAGAATTTTATCCTCCACCGTGCGCTTGACCGTAATGTGGATCAGAATACCACAAACACTGTTGTATTCGCATATAATACCACGCTAGCGGTGAACAAAACCACCAGTCCAAATGTGAAGGTTGCTCAGAGTTTTACACCGAATGTTTCTGGGCCACTCACCAGCCTTGAAATTCAGATGTTCAAGACAGGCACCCCAGTGGGTAACGTCTGGCTCACCTTGGAAGCCAACACCGCACAGGCGCCGAGTGGTGTCGCATTAGCCACTAGCCGAAAATATGATGTGGCCAAAGCACAAACAGCACATATGAACGTGAGATTTGTATTTGACGCCACAGCAAACGTAGTTGCTGGTAACTCATATTTCTGGGTCTACCAAACTGATTACTCTGCGAGCGATACCAATTTCACAACTCTTGAGGGATCAACGACGGCATACACAACAGGGGTTGTTAAAGGTTTTAATGGTGGTTCGTATGTGACGCTGACCCCTGGTATTGGAGTATTGACATTTAAGACATATCAGGAAGCCAATAGTACCAGTGTTACGTTCCCGACTGGCTACGATCAGAAATGCCTGATTGGGTACGTTGCCACAGACGGTAATAGTAAATTACGAGAATTCCGTCAACGCGACCGAACCATCAATACCTTCACTAGTTATCAGTGGATGGGGTTTGCTACCAAACAAATTGCAAATCCAGAGGTGGCTGATCTCACAAATGTTGTTCCTCCAATTCATTGTGAAGTTGTATTCATTGCCATACAAGCCTCCGGGGGTATCAATTTTGCAAATTATGGTTCGTTGGACGCTTTGGATATTCCAAATAACACCAACGCTGGTATGGAAAATAGAGGGTTTGTGTATGGAGGGGCAGGGACGCAAGGTTCAATCGGTTACATGCCAACACCTCCAATTTGGATTGAGCAGCAAGCCATGATGGTTCACGTAGGAGTTGCGATAACCAAGTTTTATATTTCGTCATTCACCTTCTAAAGTGACTCATAAATACCCTTACTATGCCATTTGTATGGGTGAACGATCCACGCATTCCCGAAGCCGTTGAAGCGCCCGTTATTGGGCCCACGGAAGTCTCCACCGAGGTTCACGTTGTCGCTAACACCGTCAACGTGAGCCCTATCCTGGGTACGGTCTCCTACAACACCCGCAATGTCGGGTACGATGTTCTCTATACCCTCCCAAGCCTCAACGTCCATGATCTTCATGTGACGCACCTCGAGGCTGATAATGTGCAGGTTCACCTCAACGCTTCCATCAACACTGCCACGATCAATGTAGCCACAATCAACACTGCCAATATCGTGAGTGCCACGATTGCCAATGGAGTGATGGGCGTTAATCCCTCTTCAAACGATCAGATTGCCACAAAGGAATATGTTGATGCCCTCGCTGCCAATTCCACACCGACTGGTGGCAATCTCCAATTATTGATTCTCGCTGCGGGTGATTTGCTTGTCGGAGTCTCGGATAATACCGCCGAACGATTTCCTGTGGGCACCACTGACAAGCAGGTGCTTATGGCGGAATCAAGTTCTGGAAATACCGGTATGCGTTGGACGGGTCCAATAGGCTCCACCTCTTCTCACCGAGGTATGGTAATTGGAACGAACTGGTCTGGAGGATCAAGGAACAGTCAAATTGTTCTCCTTCAAACTGATGAAATTGTGATGGATGATGGGCAAAGAATCTCAACTGGATGGAATGGTCTTGTAGCGGATACCTCGCTCTCAGGTGCCGGAGGCATTGATACGGGCACCATTCTTCCGAATACCTGTTATGAAATTTATGCCATTCGCAATAGTTCCTCCGGTGCCCAGGCCCTCTTGTTGCATCGTGCGAAGGATACACGAGTTGATATTCATTATGCACCTACAGCAGCCGTTTCACGAAGCATCAATTTTGTCTATGGGGCCACCCAAAGCGTCACAATCAATGTCGCGCAAAAATTTATCGCCCAATCCAACGGACCATTCTTGGGTATTGACCTCACGATCGGCCGCACAGGTGCCCCAGTGGGGAATCTGTGGGTAACGCTGGAAACCAACGATGCAACCAATAACGCTAGTGGAACGATCCTGGCAACCAGCCGAAGAGTCTCAGCGGGACGTATTGGCAATCTCACATCGGATTCTGTGAGGACACGGTTCCCCTTTGACACCACTGCCAATGTCACCTCTAACACCACCTACTGGGCGGTTGTTCATGCAGATTATACACAAGGCAACGTACAAACGAATATAAATTATATTAAAATTTTTGGAGATAGCGCCACCCCCTCGTTTCCGTATGCCAATGGTGTTTGTAAGTTCTTCAATGCAAATACCAACGGATGGGCGATGTCTAACAGTGGAGCCGGAATTGACGGAACCCAGGGTCCGTCCAATCTCTATTTCAGAACGTTTGTGGAAGCCAACAGCACCTCAGTAACCATGCCGGCCGGTTACGATCAGAAATGTTTAGTAAGTTATTGCTCCACAACATTTCACTCAACGCTCCGTGAGTATCATCAGCGTGATTATAAAATGTCCATGTCCTATCACTATGAGTGGATGTATTATCAGAATGGTGGGTCAAATGCCCTAAGAGCAGAAAGTCCTGGGGCGAATAATTCTGCTCAGGTTGCTTTCCCTGAACCCATCCACATGGGGGAATATGTCCCACCAGTACCATGCCTGGTGTGGATTTATAAATTGACTGCGGCATCTGGAGAAGCGGTGTTCGGGCACGGCAATCTTGCGTGTACTGAATTGCCCGTCCAACCTTTGGTATCAGAAATCAGTGGCTCATTGAGTGCATCAATAGGTAGTGGAGAACCAAAAGCCCTTGGGCCGATCCTTGTGGAGTTTAATGCCCATGTTAATCATGGCGGAGGCAGTACGTTGGGTGAATTATATATCGCAGGAATTGAATTCTAATGCCTTTCAAATGGACAGATAAACCAAATCCTCCATCAACCGATCTTCCCATCCCAGTCCCACCGGGAGAGATCACCTATGAGCAAAAAGCCGTTGCTAATCTGGTGAATGCCGGGGGCACTCTCTCGTACAATACTCCAAATGTGTCATACGACATTGTGTATGAGTTGCCAACCGCCAATATCAATGTCGCCACATTCACAAATGTTGAATTCAACAACATGACGATCAACACGGCACACATTTCTACCGCGACGATCAATGTCGCACGTATCACCACAGCCAATATCATGAATGCCAACATCCTCTATGGTTTTGTAGGGTCCGATCCTACATCAAATCTTGGCATCGCCTCAAAGCATTATGTGGATGCGGCGATGGCAAACGTTCCATCGGGAGGCAGTGATCTGCAAAATATCATTGACGCTAAAGGTGATTTGCTAGTGGGTACGGGTCCAAACACCGCCACACGATTACCTGTGGGAACTGATGGACAAATCCTTATCGCTGATAGCACGATTCCCAATACTGGGTTACGTTGGATTGATGTGGCTGGGCAAGAGGTATTCAATAATCTCTGGGTTCAAACTCACTACGATCTTTCTGGAAACGATCATGTTGTGATTCTTCGTTATGCCGGAGAAATCATCATGAATGATGGCACTCGTACATCTGGATGGCAAAATAAGACTGCGGATATTGAAATTTCTGGTGCAGGGGGATTGGATACAGGGGTTGAAGGTGCCTCGCATTGGTATGAGGTCCATGCCATTCGGAATAGTAGTAATGGTGCGAATAGCCTTATCCTCCATCGCGCTACGGAGGTGCTCCTGGATCAATCCTTTGTGGTTGCTTCTGACACCTCACGACCATTGAATAAAATCACTGGTGGGAAATCACTATTGGCGCAGAGTTTTGTCCCGGCTGCCAATGGTCCTCTTACCAGCGTTGAATTGGAAGTGGCAAGAACGGGGAGCCCAACAGGATTGATCTGGGTCACGCTTGAATCGGATAATACCCCATTTCCTAGCGGCACCGTCCTGGCAACGAGTCGTGTGATGGATGTGTCTCGGCTGCCTACGGATAAAGCCCGAATGCGGTTCTTATTTGACACCAATACCAGTGTGTCCATCGGCACCACGTATCACATTGTCTATCATGGAAATTATACTGCGAGCGACACGAACTATACATCCTTAAGTGGTCTTGCTGCCGGTGGATATGCCAGTGGAATAGCCAGTGAACAAGAGGCCAGCACCCTCACATGGGCAACAGGATCAGCCCTTGGGGGAGCAAGTGATTTCTGGTTCAAAACATTCATACGCAGCACTCCAATTACGGCCGTGACGCTTCCTACTGGGTACGACCAGCGATGCCTTATCAGTTATGTTTATAATGACAGTAACGGAAAATTCAAACAATACGTCCAGAAAAACCGCACAATGGTTATGGGGGTCTCCTCTGATTGGCGATGCTTTACCTCCCTCACAGGGCTCATTGAGGCGGTTGATTTGTCGGGGTACGTGCCCCCAGTGACATGCTCGGTACAATTCTATCACTGGCTCACCGGAGGAAGTCCAAAAACTCATGTGCCTGTTGGAGGGGTGGCATCCACAGATATGCCCATCATTGAAATCGCTGGAAGCGGCACCCCTGGTTCAGTCACCTGTAACACACGAAATCAATTGACTACAGTAGCCAATCCGACCCTAGGCCCCTACGGGATGATTGTAGTTGAAGAACAAGTTGTGCTCGCTCGTATGCAAAACGTCAATTGTAGACTCTACACCACTGCGGTTTTATTCTAAGGAACATCATGGGATTTGTCTGGCAAAATAAACCTACGACTCCAATTCCTATCCTTCCCGTTCCGGTACCAGCCGGCGAGGTGACTTATGCCGTACATACTGTGGCAAACACCGTAGATTATGGTGGAACCGTTCGTTATAACACGGCCAATTCATCCTATGATGTGGTATATGAATTTGAATCATTGAATGTCACCAATGGAGTGTTTGAGAATGGGTTCTTTGACACTGCGAACATTTCCACTGCACTCATCAATGTAGCGAATATCGGTATCGCCACGATCAACACCGCCATTATCACGAATGCCACAATCACCTTTGGGTATGTGACAGGAAGCCCAACCACAAATAGTGGCATCGCATCAAAATTCTATGTGGATAATGCTGTCGCCACAATTTCGGGAGGTACGGGTCCAGACAACACAGCAAACATTTTCGTCACCACAGGAGATTTGCTGGTAGGGTTTGCTGCGAATACGGCCCATCGGCTTCCTGTGGGAAGTGATGGTCAAGTGTTGAGCGTGAATGCAAGTTCTTCTGTGAAGCAGAGTTGGTTTGCCGTGTCCGGTAGTCAGAGGGCCACCGGAGTATTCATTGGAACACACTACGATCCAACGAAAAAATCCTCCCAGGTGTTGTTGAAACACGCTGACGGCATCACGATGCAGGATGGGGAATATATCCCTGATTGGAATAACCTCGTGGCCGACATTACCATCTCCGGTGCCGGGGGGCGTGATGCTAACAGTGTAGAGGCCGCCAGTACGTGGTATGAGGTTTATGCCATTCGGAATAGCAGTACAGGCGCAAGGGCTCTGCTCCTCCACCGTATGCTTGATAGGGTGCTGGATGCTAATTGGCCTGCCACAGATTCGCAACTGGTGTATCTGAGGAGAGGTGACACCGCCCTGACCATTCCTGCCATGAGGTATTGCACAAAAGTTACGCAAAGTTTTGTTCCATCCAGAACTGGCAATTTGGCTTCTGTAGACGTGAGAATCCAGAAAGTCCTGACCCCAACGGGTAATGTGTGGGTTTCTATTGAGGGGGATGATGGAACAGGTAATGCGGATGGAGGTATTCTTTGCACTTCACAGAGACTATCTGTACAGACTGTTCCCACTTCCCCATTTCAATTCAGATTTGTTTTTGATACGACTGCCACACTCGGTGCAGGAAATCGTTATCATATCGTGGCAGAGGGAGATTTTGGAACCGCGGTGGCTGATACTGCCAATTCCATTGCCTTCACAGGAAACACGGCACCTCTTGGACCTGGGCAACAAAACTGGATGGCGAACGTTGGATACACCAGCGGAAATCTGACAATCAATTCTGGATATGGAGATTGTCGTATCTGGAATGTGGTGACCAGCACCTGGAAGGTTGCGGCGAATGCGACAGGAGTTGGAGCCGGGCCCCAAGACCTATTTTTTCAGATCAGTATGGAGGAAAATAATACTGGACTTGTTCTACCAAGCGGGTATAATCAATACTGTCTCATTAGTTATGTCAACAATAACGCATCAAGTAATTTTAAGGAATATCACCAGCAGAATAGAACAATGGTGACAGGATTTGATCCTGATTGGCTGGTGTTTACTTCGACGGCGACAACAGGACTCCAACCGATGCCTCTCCAATCATGTGTCCCTCCAATTCCCTGCACGATACAATTCTTTGGAGGAAGTTATAACGCTACCTTTGGAGGAAACTTTGCCATTGGGGGCCGATATTCCTTTGAGATGAATTTTGGAAATTCTGGAAACGACACCCTCAGCCGAGGTCAAACTCCGTGTGGGGTGCCTGGTAGTGCGTTCCAATTGACATATAGTGGGTTGATTACACAGGATGGTTGGAATTTTGTATACTGCAACCCCCAGGGGCTGGGCTACTATGCGTATGTGACAAGCATCACCTTCTAATCAATGAACACATAAATAGACTGAATAACCAACGAGGTGTACGATGGCTGGATACGTTCCCTTAGAACTTGAACAATTCTCGGATTTTACACGGGTCATCACGGTTCGGACTGCCAACGGAGCCGCACAGAACCTTCTTGGGTTCTATGCCAACACTGAACTTCGCAAATCATTCTTTTCTGCAAAATCCAACACCATCACCACAGTACTCACTGATGCAGGTAATGGAGAAATTACCCTTTCTATGACTGCGGCAAACACTGGACTACTCACCCCAGGTCGTTACGTCTATGATGTAGTTTCAACCTCAAATGCGGGAATTCGCCAACGATTGATCCAAGGTATTGTCGTGGTGAACCCTGGAGCCACCCACTAAATGCCAGATAAAATCATAATCACTAACCCACCACCTATTCTTGTTCAGGTGAAGGGGGGAAAACCTACTTCTGTTACCACATCAGCGAGCGCCGGTGCAGGCGACGATCAATATGCTCGCCATGTGGCTGCTGGTGCATTTGATCAGGCGAATGCTGCCTATGACACTGCCAACGCTGCCTTTGCTGAGGCAAATACCGCGATCTACACCGCGGCGCAAATCCGTGCCAACATTTCTAACACGGCACCAATCAATTACAGCCCAACCACTGGGGTTATCAGCCACGCAGATTCTACAGTTACCCCGGCGACCTATGGGAATACGACCTTTGTTCCGACCATCACGGTGGATGCCAAGGGTCATGTCACGTCTATCACCAATACAGCCATTGCGCTCCCTCCAAGTTTTGACCAGTTCGCCAGAGATCAAGCCAACGCTGCATTTAATCAGGCAAATACCGCGAACGTCATTGGCCAGGCTGCGTTTGATAAAGCCAATACAGATTTTACATTAGCCACTACTGCCAATACGGTTGCTGCCTCAGCGTACAATCAAGCCAACATAGCGACCACGAACGCCGACGCTGCCTTTGCCAAAGCCAACTCTGCGAACGTCACCGCCCAAGCCGCATTTGATAAAGCCAATACTGATGGAATTGTTGCGGCGTCAGCCTATGCTCAGGCGAACATAGCGACCACCAATGCCGACGCTGCCTTTGCCAAAGCCAACGCCGCGTATGCGAATGCGAATACCGCAATCTATACTGCCGAGCAGATACGATCCAACATTTCTAATACCGCACCAATCAATTACGATTCCTCCACAGGAGTTATCAGTCACGCTACGTCCGGGGTGACCCCATCAGGCTACGGTGATGCGTCCCATATCCCTGTGTTTGTGGTGGATGCAAACGGACATGTTACCTCGGTGAGCAACGTAGCAGTCCAAACCGGGGCAGGCGCCACGGATCAATTTGCGAGGGATATTGCTAACGCTGCATTTAATCAGGCAAATACCGCAAACGTCACTGGCCAGGCGGCATTTGACAAAGCCAATGGTGCGATTTACACCGCAGCGCAGATACGATCCAACATTTCAAACACCGCTCCGATCAATTATGACCCTTCTACAGGCATAATTTCCCATGCTCTCTCAGGAGTCACCGCGACAACCTACGGCAATACAAATTTTGTACCTTCTATCTCGGTAGATTCAAACGGGCATGTCACTGCGGTAACTAATGTTGCCATCGACCGAACCTTGGCACAAGGTGCCTTTGACAGAGCCAATGCTGCCTACGCAAACGCGAATACCGCGATCTATACGGCAGGACAAATCCGAGCGAATATCTCCAACACCACTCCGATCCTCTATGACCCTGCATCGGGCGTCATCTCACTCACGACAGTACCGGTCTCCAAAGGTGGAACAGGACAGACCGCTATTACGGTGAATGGTTCCCTCTTAATTGGCAACACGGTCTCTGGTGGGTTTGATGTCAACACCTTGACACAGGGCACTGGTATTGCCATCACGAACGACAAAGGTTCTATTGTCATTGCCGCGACCGGCGGATCGTCCACAGATCAATATGCGCGTGACAAAGCCAATGGAGCAGCACAGAATTCTTTTGTCACAATCAATGTCGCAGGGCAATCCGATATCGTCGCGGATTCAAATAATGACACACTCGTATTGGTTGGTGGTAACGGGATTTCTATAATAACTGATGCACCAAATGATACCATTACGATTGCGGTCACCTCACCTGCCCTTTCTAATGGTGACTGGGATTTCGTATCCTCATTGCAAGCATTCAGTAGCGGATTATTTGTTATCTCGGTGCCTCATGGACTTGGAGGTATTCCAACTTCTTACGATGCAGACTTGGTTGCCGTGGCGGATACAGGTGAAGGGTTGTTCGGGTGGTCTATCGGGGATGTTATTCAAGCAAAGGGTAACTTTCACTCCTCAACCTATGCACTCAATTACATGGCGGTGGATGCTGCCAATGCGTACTTCTTTATCAGTGCTGCGGGGGGCAATCTTATCGTTCCAACAAAATCGTCAGGGAACCCAAACGTACTAGGCACCCTCACAAACTGGAACATTCGCCTCAAAGCCAATTGGCGCCCCGTTGGGATAAATGGTTTCTCCTCAATTGATACGTATGCTCGCAACAAAGCCAATGGAGCGGCACAAAATACCTTCCTCACTGTTAATGTAGCGGGTCAGAACAATGTCATAGCAGATTCCAACACCGACACGTTAGTTTTGGTGGCGGGAACAGGCATGGTCATTACGACAGACGATGCCAACGACACCATCACATTTACCGCAACAGGAGGTGCCTCCTCCGATCAATTTGCGAGGGATCAGGCAAACGCCGCCTTTGATAAAGCCAATGGCGCGATCTACACCGCGGCACAGATTCGTGCGAACATTTCCAACACCGCACCAATCAATTATGATCCTTCAACAGGAGTTATTAGTCACGCCTTATCTGGTGCCACGGCATCTGGCTACGGTGATGCAGCAACGGTGGCAAAGGTTGTGGTGGACTCCAATGGGCACGTCACAAGTGTCACGAACACTGCTATTGCCATTAGTGCATCGCAGATCACCTCGGGTACCTTGGGGGTGAATAGAGGGGGAACAGGACAAACTGCCATCACCGTCAATGGCTCACTGCTCATTGGTAACACCGTGTCTGGTGGGTTTGATGTTAACCCATTGACCCAGGGCACCGGAATTCTTATTACGAATGACAAGGGCTCCATCACGATTGCGGCGACAGGTGGATCGGCACTGGACCAATTTGCAAGGGATCAGGCAAACGCTGCATTTGACAAAGCCAATTCTTCAAATAATCTTGCTCAAGGAGCATTTGATAAAGCCAACGGGTCAGCACAACTCTCCTTCGTCACGATCAATGTCGCTGGACAAAATAACATTGTAGCGGATTCAAATTCCGACACACTCATCTTGGTTGCTGGCACATACACCTCTATCACCACTGATGATGCCAACGATACCATCACAATCTCATCCACAGGCGATCAGTTTGCCCGTGATACTGCCAACAGTGCCTCCGTGACTGGTCAGGCGGCGTTTGATAAGGCGAACACCGATGGGATCATTGCTGCCTCTGCGTATAATCAAGCCAACATTGCGACCACGAATGCCGACGCTGCTTTTGCGAAAGCCAATGGGGCGGCGCAACTCTCCTTCGTCACGATCAATGTCGCTGGGCAGAACAATGTTATTGCCGACTCAAATGCTGATACCTTAATTCTTGTAGCGGGTACCTACACGTCAATTATCACTGATGCTCCAAATGATACCATCACGATTGCATCAACTGGAGATCAATTCGCCAGGGACACTGCGAATAGTGCTACAACGACCGGACAGGCGGCATTTGACAAAGCCAATGGCGCCATCTATACTGCTGCACAAATCCGTGCCAACATTTCTAACACGGCTCCGATCAACTACGAGCCGACAACGGGAGTCATCTCCCATGCGCTCTCTGGCGCTGTAACGTCAGGATATGGTGATGCTGCGACAGTCGCAAAAGTTGTGGTAGATGATAAAGGACATGTCACAAGTGTCACCAACACGTCTATTGCTATTTCTGCGGCCGCCATTACGTCTGGTACGTTAGCCGTCGGACGTGGGGGTACTGGGCAAACTGCGATCACAGTGAATGGGTCCCTCTTAATTGGGAACACGGTCTCTGGTGGGTTTGATGTCAATGCGATCACCCCAGGCACCAACATCACGATCACAAATGATAAAGGCTCAATCACGATTGCCTCCTCCGATGCCTTTGCTCAAGCGCAAGCCAACGCCGCCTTTGCAAAAGCGAACATTGCGACCACTAATGCTGATGCTGCATTCGCTCGCGCCAACGCTGCCTATGCCAATGGCAACACCGCAATTTACACCGCGGCACAAATCCGTGCCAACATTTCTAACACGGCACCAATCAATTACGATTCCACCACTGGGGTCATTTCTCATGCCACCTCAGGGGTCACGGCTTCTGGTTACGGTGATGCTGCAACCGTACCTAAAGTTGTGGTGGACTCCAATGGGCACGTCACGAGCGTTACGAATACTGCGATTGCCATTTCTGCTGCGGCTATAACCTCGGGCACATTAGCCGTCGGACGTGGAGGTACTGGTCAAACCGCCGCCTCCTTAGTCAACGGCGCAATCCTCATTGGCAACACGGTCTCCGGTGGTTATGATCTGAATACACTCAGTCAGGGCACAGGCATCGCTATTACCAATGACAAAGGCTCCATCACGATTGCTTCCACTGTGACTTCCACGGATCAATATGCGCGTGATAAAGCCAACGGGGCAGCACAGAATTCCTTTGTCACGATCACGGTAGCAGGGCAATCAGATGTTGTAGCAGATTCTAATACAGACACACTGACTATCGTGGCAGCAAACGGTATGACGATCACCACGAATGCTACCACAGATACCGTGACCTTTGAAGCAGGCGCGAAGGGAACAGGCACAGACAGGGTGTTCTATGAAAATGACCAAAATGTGACAGCGAATTATGCGATTGCCACAGGGCGATCCGCGATGTCTACGGGCCCGATCACCATAAATACAAACGTCATTGTGACAGTTCCATCAGGGTCACGTTGGGTGATTCTGTAAGGAGATTTTATGCCAGGACAACTTTCTGTTGAAACAATTTTAATCCCTAACATTCAGGCGAGCGCACCCGCGGCACCTACGGCGAACCAGGCGATTTTCTATACAACCTTAGATAGCACCGGGAATACAATTTTAAGTGTCAAGTTCACCAATGGCATGACGCAGATGATTGGTACGTCCTCTGGCGCAGGTGTTAATGCCAATGGGTTGATCCTGTTGGGCGCCACGAGCGGTTCCATCACATTGATTCCTACTGCCATTGCTGGGGCGACCACCATTACCCTCCCGGCTACGAACGGAACAATAGCATTAGTGAGCACAGCCAATGTCATTTCTGTCGCTGGAAGATCAGGAGTGGTGACGCTTTCCTCCAATGACATATCAGGCACCGCTACCAGCGATGTAGCCACCGCAGGAAAAATTGGTGAATTGCTTATTGTGACTGTGGGCTCAGGTGCCGCCTTAACGTTGTCGACCGGAGTAGTCAAAGAAATTGCGAACCTCACATTGACCGCGGGGGATTGGGATGTATCAGGATTTGTGGGGTTCGTCACGGGTACAGGGACCGCGACCACATTGCTAGCAGGGAACTTCTCAACGGTATCGGCTCAGAGTCCAAGCGCCGATGGGGGAGCACGATTCCCAGTCAATCTCACATGGTCAAACGGAGAAGGTATTATTTTTACCTTAGCACCTCAACAAGTCAATCTCACGGGTTCAACGGTCTATTATTTGAATGCCATTGCGAATTTTTCAGTGTCATCTCTCAAAGGGTATGGGATTTTACGCGCCAGGCGCATGAGGTAAGGAACAGGATATGAGCGTACTGATAGACGGAACATTAGGTGTCACTGCCAATAGTTTGACGTTGCCAGGGACGACCTCTGGTTCTATGAGAATACAACCTGACGCAGTGATGGGGGCATCCACGCTCACCATTCCGGCAGCGAATGGTACGCTCATCACATCCAGTGGTCGTGTGTTAATGTTACGAACAGGTGTAGGCACCTGGACAGTGAGAAAGACGGATGGAAACACCATCAACATCAGTGCGTCTACAACTAGTGGATTGCAGGAAGCGATCAATGAAGCCTGTGCAAATGGGTATGATTTGTATGTGTACGGCGGTGGGATTCAAGGAAATACACCAATACAAGACGTAGCAGTTATCAATTGCACCACTGGTATTACATTCCCCGCGATGCAAAATAAACGCATAGAAATCGGGGCATGTTCTATTAACTTCACTGCGGCAGTCTCAGGAAATGGAGTCACATTTGACTCCTGCATGATGGTCTATTGTATTTGGAGTGGTCAGATTGTATACACAGGCAATAATGCCGCCGTCCTCTTTAAGCCTACAGCCAATGTTCCATATGATCTTGTTCCTGGTTGCTTAGACAGTCACATCCGTATCAATCATATTGCCACAGTGGGTGGAACAAATCCTATTTGTGTAAAGGTGGACGCAACGAACGCGGCTGTTCTCGGAACGACATTTGAATTCATAGAAGTCAATGGAAGTAATGTGGCTGGCACCAAGGGAGTTATTCTTGTCAACCCCACCGCTGGTATCATAGGCAATAAGTTTAGGCTCGGACGTATTCACAAGTGCAAAACCACAGGGGTGGCAATTGGTGAAGCGTCCACCACATCCATTTATGCCAACATGTTTGAGGGGGATATATGGGGTGCCGGGGGCACCACGCAGGGTATCTTGTGTTATGGGGCGAATAATCAATTCCGTGGGTCCATCGTAAGCAACGAAGGGACACTCACAACGGGATTGTCCCTCGGATCAAGTGCAGCAAAAAACTTATTTACAATCCCACAAAATGATGCCAATACTGGGGTGACGGATAGTTCTACCACCAAGGATAATCAAATCAATGGCAGCATGTCATTCTCCTGGACTCCGGTGTTCACCTTTGCCACACCAGGAAACCTGACTATCGTGTATTCCGTTCAAGTTGGCTGGGGCACCATATCAGATAAAAAGATCGACCTCACATTTACAATTGTCACAAGCACGTTCACGCATAGCACGGCATCTGGAATTGCCCAGATAACGGGGTTACCATTCACATCAAAGGTGCTCTCCAGCCTCGGACATGAAGGGTCCTTGGGTTATAGTGGGGTCACGAGTGCCACATTCTCGCACCTAACTTGTAACATTGAAGCCAACTCAAATACAATGGATATACGAGGCAGCGCCTCGGCTCAAGCATTCACTCAATTGACCCCAACTTCTTTTCCAACTGGTGGAACATTAGTCCTTCGTGGCACTATCACCTATTGGAAAGACTAATAAGGAATTCGTAGATGTCCACACTAAGAATTGCGGGTGATACATCGGGCTATGTTGATCTCCAGGCACCTGCTATTGCGGGATCAGTGGTGCTGACCCTACCGGCTAACAGCGGTACCGTTGCCACATTAGAATCACGATCCAAGAGCATATCGGTCATCAGTCCAGTTATCACTGATAATATCACTTTTTTCTACACTGACACCGCCCTCACAGTGAGAAAAGTTGTCTCAGTCGTGCAGGGCACCACTCCTAATGTGACCTTCAATCTGACCTATGCCAATACAAGGGCAACTGGAACAGTCGGAACGGACATAACAGGCAGCACCGTGTGTGCCAATACAACAAATGGAGTAATCACGACAACGTTTACGAACGCCACGATCCCGGCAAACAATTATGTGGTACTCCAATTCTCAGTGGTAACTGGTACGGTCAACGAAATTGCCATCACGATGCTATAATAAATACAACTAAGAGGAATTTACTATGTTAGTCCTAACTGCCAATACAGATAAAATTTCACTCATCACAAGTTCAGGAGCAGATATTGCCGTTGTGGCGAGTTACATTGAACGCGATAGTACGAGCGGCGCCGTTGGAGTGGCAGATCGTCAATTGTCAAAACCCCTCACTGCCACAACCACAACAATTGTTGGCGGGCCCGCAACTGGCACCACCCGTAATATCAAGTCAATTTTCATGAAGAATTTGGATGCCTCGGTATCCAATGACTTGACCGTACAATTGGATCAAAACGCAACATTGTATGAAATGTACAAATGTACATTGTTAGCAGGAGAGACACTTGAATACATTGATGGAATGGGGTTTATTCACTTAACAAACTCGCAACGTCTTGAACGCACGGTGTATGTTACAGCAGATTCTACACACGCCACAGCCGCAACGTTTGCGGATATCACAGGGTTGCAAGTTCCCATGTTGAGCGGCGTCCTCTATAATTTCTTGTGTCACCTGTATCATATCAACAATGCCACAACCACAGGTTCACAATTCGGCTACAATATCGGAAACGCGCCCTCCGATTCTCGTATCTCCACCATTGACACGGTCACAGGAAGTGTGACTGCCTCAGCCCATTCTGCCGGTTCCGTGACTGCGCGAGATACCGCCATCACAGCACAAACCACAGGGGCAACCGCCATTGTTCCAGCGATTATTTCAGGGTTCATCATTCCAAGTGCCGATGGTACATTCTCTATGCGAGCCACCTCAGAGGTGACCGTGGCCTCAGGACTGATTGTGAAAAAGGGTTCCTGGCTACGTGTTTGGCAACCCACAACATAAAGGCAGAGAATTGTGTTATTACTTACAAGCACCACAGATAGAATTAAAATTGTTCTTGATGAGACTGGGGGCAACATCTTCGGTGTGGCCACCTATGCAGATAGGAACCAAACCACTGGTGCCATTGGGGCCGCGGGTAGGCAACTTATTAACATTGGAAACGGTAACACAGGGCTCGTTGATCCACCAGCCGCCACCACGACCCGCAACGTCAAGACGATTCATGTTCGTAATGCCCATGCCACTGTCACCATGACGGTGCATATTCAGTATGATGCGAACGGCACTATCTATGAACTCTACTGTGCGACACTTAAGGCAGGGGAGAGTCTATCATACTCCGAGGGCATCGGTTGGAAGTATGAACCGTTGTTAGGTGTGGCACCATTGAACGTAAAGGTGGTCATGAATCGCGGAGCGAGGGCCGGCAGTTCGGGACTTCGTTTTTCGGAGTTAACTAGTCAGATTATTCCGGGGCTCTCTGTCAGAGTGATGAATAACCGCACGTACAATTTCTTGGCACACATCACTCATCTGGGTGGTAGTGCTACAACCAATGGATTGTCGTTTCAGTTCCTTAGTTCTCGTACATCGGATAACGGTGCGGGTGATGGTACCGGCTGCACTAGTGCCGTGCAAATTGGTGAAATTGGTGTCGTGACAACCAGCGTGACCGCTGCTACGTTGGAAGCCGGGGCGGCCTCCGCCGAAGGATTCTTCAACAATGGCGTGGGTACCAGTGATACCTCGGTGCGTCAATTGACCATTCTCTCTGGCTGGTTTACCACGAACGCGGATGGGTTTGTCAACATCTATGGGTCAGCAGAGGCAGACCTCTTACAAGCACACCTTATTCATGACGGTTGTACGTGGCTTCATGTGTGGGAACCAACAGGGTAAAGGTGATGTATGCCAGCAGGATCGGTTGCCGAAGGATGGTTTGACCCAGAAGTTCGAGCCAACACATGGTTCACGTCTGAGGTTAGTCAAGATGGTTGGTGGGATAAAGAATTGCTGGATGAGTCTTTGCCTGCCCGCCGCAGGATCATGATTATCACATAAATAGAGGCACAGGAGAACACTATGTCGGCACCAGCCACTAGACAACAGTACATTGATTACTGCAAGCGCAGACTTGGGCACCCAGTCATTGAAGTCAACGTTGACGATGACCAGGTAGATGACCGTGTTGATGAAGCCTTGGAGTTTTGGACCGACTATCACTTTGATGGGACAGAGAAGTTGTATCTCAAGCACCAGATCACCGATCAGGATATTGCACGAAAATACCTCTTAGTGCCTGATAAGATCGTCGGAGTGACTGGGGTGCTTCCATTTGATGATTCGGCATCCAGTGTGAACATGTTTGACCTTCGCTATCAATTGCGCTTGCATGACCTCTACGACTTTACTAGTGTGTCCTATGTCAGTTACGAAATCACCATGCAACACTTGCGTACTCTGAACCTTTTGTTCTCGGGTACCCCACAGTTTCGTTTCCAGAGACACCGCAACAGACTCATGCTGGATATCAATTGGGCGATGGACGTGTCCCGCGGTACCTATGTGATCCTTGAGTGCTATGGAAAGATCAACCCAGATCGTGTGGACCTTCCAGGCACCTATGCGATCACCGCAGGGAGTAATGTCGTGACAGGCACGGCCGCCACGTTTGACGCGAACCTCATCAAGGACGATGAATTCTTCATTACGACCGCCAACGGGGATGTTCAGGTGACCGTTGCGGGGATTGACTCCAATGCGTCCATGAATACCTTTACCACGTTCTCCACCACAGAATCGGGACTGAGTGCCTATCAACTTGGCAACACCGATGTCTGGAATGATCGTGTCTTGTTGGATTTGGGCACCGCAATGATTAAGCGCCAGTGGGGAGCGAATCTCAAAAAGTTTGGTGGAGTACAAATGCCTGGTGGATTAGTGTTGAATGGTCAACTCATTTATGATGAAGCCGAAACAGAACTCAAAACAATCAAGGCAGAGTTCTTGACCTGGAATACCCTCCAATCCGACTTCCTCATGGGGTAAAAAATGGCACTACGAGAATTCCGCTACTTCATCAAGGAAGCAGCACCGGGCAAGAAAAAGAATGGGTTGTCTATTTTGTCATTGGATACCTTTGTCAAAAGCAGCACACTCATGGAATGGTCACCGTTGGGCGCCACAACCCGTGTGTTCCCTTCCGATGAACTTCATGCTTACTTGGGGCGCACGAAGGATAAAACCAAAGGCAAACTTGAGAAGTATGACAAGCCATACATCCACGGTAGCAACATCCAGGTGAAGGGTGAGCACGGCGAACAATACGACCTTGATAAACTTCGTGCCTCGGTCACTCAACGGCCAGCGCATATCACAAAGCAGAATGAGAAGATGCAGCATTCCGATGGAACCAGCAGTGTCTTTTTCAATGTCGGACTTCCAGCACTCAAAGGACTCGCGGTGGACGAAAAGACCGGGGATTTTGTGATTGTGGATACCTGCCCAGGTGCCGGTGTTTGCAAAACCTTCTGTTACGCGATGAAGGGTGGCTATGTCCAGTGGGCGGCCGCCAGCCTTGGCACCACTCGTGTTTTGAACTTCCTGCTCAATGACCCAGAAGGGTTCAAGCATATGCTCAGTAATGAGTTGCTTGCCGCAGAGAAGAAGTTCAGCAAGAAAGGCACCAAAGTTGTACTACGCTGGCACGATGCCGGAGACTTCTTTAGCCCTGAGTATATGGAAGTGGCATTTGATATAGCCCGCCGATTCCCAAATATCAATTTTTATGCCTACACGAAGATTGCTGCGGTGGCGTCAGCATCCAACAAGCCTGAGAATTTCTTGTTTAATTTCAGCGGTGGCGCACAACCTTCACAAGAAAAGATGGTTGATTTCACCAAGACGAAGCACAGCCGAGTCGTACCAAAGGAATTATTCAGTGATCTGATGTCAAAAACGAAGGATGCCCAGGGTCGCTGGCAGTTCAAAGATGCCCATGCACTTGATACCTTCAAACACCGCATGGCACATAAGTATGCGATCTCTGATATCAGCACCGTCATTACCTACGATGAGATGATGCAGAAGCCTGTTGGACCTTCCCCTCACTGGAATGTGTTGGTCTGGCCTGGACACGGAGACGATAGCGCAACACGTAAGGATGTTCTCGGAACCTATTTACTCATACACTAAGGAGATAGCATGATAACAGTGACAGAGGTGGCAGCAGCGAATATCAAGAAATTCTTAGCAGACGACCCAGAGGCCGTAGCACTCAGAGTGTATGTGAAGGGTGGCGGCTGCTCAGGATACAGTTATGGGATGAAACTTGAATCCGTCATTGCCGACGATGACACCGTGGTGGAGAAAGACGGTATTAAGGTGTTGGTGGACCCACAGAGTATGCCATTGATTTCCGGTGCCGAAGTGGACTACACCGAATCACTCCAAGGTTCAGGATTTGCCATTAAGAACCCACAGGCAAAGACCACTTGCGGCTGTGGCAGTTCCTTCTCCTAAAGGTACCCATGCCCACGAACCATTATTTTAATTTTTTTCCAGAGCAGATCACCAGTGAACAACTGTTGATTGAGGATTTAGTGATTGAATCTCTCAAGATTCATTCAATGGATATCTATTATCTGCCGCGTGAGTCGCGTGACCAGATCGACAGGCTCATGGGGGAAGATCAACTCAAATCCTTTGACACCGCCTACATCATTGAAGTATATGTAGAAAATGTCATGGGGATGGAGGGGCAAGGCGACCTTATCAGTAAATTCGGTCTTGAGATTCATGATGAAATGACCGTGCTTATGTCGCGCCGACGTTTCAACTTCACCATTCCGACATTGATTCGCCCGCGTGAAGGTGATATTATTTACATGCCTTTGGTGCAGAACTTCTTTGAAATCACGTTCGTTGAACACGAAAATCAACAAGCGATGTTCTACACGTTGGGACGTGGCAGAGGCGGAAATGTCTACGTCTATGCGCTGAAACTTAAGCAATTTGTATTTTCCAACGAACAAATTCAAACTGGGGTGCAAGAAGTGGACGATCAGATTCTTGAATCCTATCAACTCACGAACCTGGTGCTGACCACAGGATCAGGCGAATTTGACGTGTCCAATAATGAGATTGTCTTTCAGGGATCGGATGTGGCGAACGCGACTGCCTTTGGTACGGCGCACACCTGGGATTCTGGCAACACCACTCTCAGTATTGCACTGGTGAATGGTCTGTTCTCCAATACCGCGAATGTGGTTGGGGCGAACAGCGGAGCACAGTGGATCATGGGCAGTGTTGATACCAACACACCATTGGATACACAATTTGAGGATATCGTTGATAATAAGATCATCGAGACTGAATCAAATCAATTGTTAGACTTTGATGAATCCAATCCATTTGGAAATCCATAATGGAACAAGGATGCGACCGTTGTAACAAAGACCTCACGGACCTCATTGCTTTGAGCGATGAAGGCATGACGATTGGATATTATCGCGCCAAGGGATGGTCAGAGTTTTGCAATCCAGGCGAAGAGAATATCTGCGATGAATGTATGTTTAAGGACCCCCGCTACATAGCGATATACGGGGAACGAGGCACGAATGTTGGGTCATAATCCGTTCTATCACAGAAGCATCCGAAGTTATGTGGCACTCTTTGGGTCACTCTTCAATGACATTTTCTATGTCAGGGAAACGACTGACCGTGTGCAAAAAGAACGCCAGAAGGTGCCCATCATTTACGCACCCAAGGAAAAGTTCATCACGCGCTTACAGTCCGATCCCACACTCACGAAGTCCATTGCCACCACACTCCCGCGCATGTCCTTTGAATTAGTGGGAATGCGCTACGACCAGTCACGCAAGCAACAGTCCACCATTCGTCACCGAGCCCCTGCAACTGGTAGCGCCAATACACCCCCATCGCAATACATGGGTATTCCCTACGAGTTTGATTTCAACATGTCCTGTTATGTCCGAAACATTGAGGATGGACTCCAGATTGTTGAACAAATTCTTCCATTCTTCTTACCAGATTACACGATCTCCGCGGTCGTCTCTCAGGAAATGGATATCGTCAAGGATATTCCGATCATTCTCAAGGGTGTCACAGAGAAGATTGATTACGAAGGTGCCTTTGCAGATGGGACACGTCTTATCACCTGGGATTTTGAATTCTCCTTGAAGGGTTGGATATTTGGTCCTGTCAGCAATACCTCCATCATCATGGGTGTACAGACTGGCAACACAGTCACGGGCGGCGTCCATGTGAACCTCTACCACGATGTCAACAATAACCCGATCCAGCGAGTCAAGATGACCGGTGGGTTGATTGATTACCGCGAGACTGAACCTGTTCGTTCACCTGGACGCAATATCGTTGGGCGCGTCTATGCCTGGGCAAATACCACCAACACTCTCTATCTCTCAACGACCACTGGGGTGCTTCGTGCCAATGATGAAGTATGGGGATTAGATTCTGCGGCACACTGGACAGTCTTGAGCGTTGAAACCATTGAACAAAAAGATGCAGAAATCTGGATTTACCAGAAACCAATTACCGCTAACCAATTCACGGATTACGGGTACACCACCTTTATCACGGAGTTTCCTGACACCTTAGACTAGGAGTTTATCATGAAATTATCTGAAATTCTTGATGTAGATTTGCCGCCGCCAACCCCTCCGACCACAAGCACAGCCAACACCACACTTGCGGTCGTTGTACCCACGGTGGATGTGTCGGCCAGTGCCAATAACGATGTCTCACAAGATGCCCTCGAAGCACGAAATAATGTGCGTGTGATGATTGCTCAGGGCAACCAAGCCGTCCTGGAAATGTTGGCACTCGCAAAGGATTTGAAAACCCCTCGTGCGTATGAAGTCGCGGCAAACTTGCTTAAGACAATGGCAGAACTCAGCCAAGATTTGATGGCGGTGCACTTGCAGGAAGCCACACTCATTGATCCAGAGACCGCGCCGACAGGTAATGTCAACATTGGCACCGCGGTGTTTGTCGGCTCCACCTCTGATTTGCAGGACATGATAAAATTAAAGCGGGAAGAGAAAAAGAAGATCACCGTCGTTAATCCGGTGACTGCAAATACCCCGTAGGAAAATTATGGCAGTTAAAGTTACCATCAAAAAACGTGAGAATTTTAAGATCAAGCCTGTTGCGGAACGGTTTTATCTTAAGAACCCACGACTCAAGCGCGTCGGCGTCAAAGAGCAATTCACACAAGATCAGGTCAACGAATGGATCAAGTGTAGCCACGACCCTGTCTACTTCATTAAAACATACTGCAAAATTGTCCACGTCGACCGTGGTGTGATTATGTTTGAAATGTTTGATTTCCAAGAGGAGATTATTGAAGCCTATTTCACAGAGCGCAAAGTCATTGTCAAGTTGCCACGTCAGATGGGTAAAACCACCACGACGGCGGCATTCTTTATTTGGTACATCCTCTTCCAGAGCCACAAGGTTTGCGCGATTCTGGCGAACAAAGCACCTATCGCTCAGGAAATCCTGAACCGTATCCAACTCATGTATGAAAACATTCCTTCGTATATGCAGCAGGGTATTGTGGAATGGAACAAACGATCCATCACCCTGGAAAACGGATCACGCATTCTCGCCGCTGCCACCAGTTCAAGCGCCATCCGAGGATTCTCACTCTCGATGGTATTCATGGACGAATTCGCACACGTCCCAAACAACATCGCCGAAGAATTCTTCACCTCAACCTTCCCCACATTGTCGTCTGGTAAAGAAACCAAGATTCTTATGGCAAGCACCCCAAATGGTCTGAATCACTATTACAAATTCTGGGTGGAAGCCGAGAGCAACCGCAATGACTTTGTGCCGATCACCTACACCTGGGACCGTATGCCAGGACGTGATGAAGCCTGGTTTAACGAACAAAAACGTGCCTTGGGTGAACAGAAGTTCCGCCAGGAAGTCTTGTGTGAATTCTTGGGATCATCCGACACCTTGATCTCGGGTGCGAAACTTTCCACGATGGCAATGAAAACTCCAATCATCACCGAAGATGGCTGGCAGGTCTATGAACATCCTCAAGAGAACCATGCGTACATTATTTGCGTGGACCCAGCCCGAGGACTGGACCGCGATGCGTCTGCCTTCTGGGTAATTGACATTTCCCAAATTCCGTACCGCGGGGTTGCCAAGTACCACAGCCACAGCATTGCCCCGATGGTGTTCCCGAACATGATCTACAACGCGGGTACGAGGTACAATCATGCCTTTGTGTTGGTAGAAATCAATGATAACGGTCAGCAGATCGTGGACATGCTCCACTACGACCTGGAATATGAAAACATTTTCAAGTTGGAGTCAACTCAAAAGACTGGTGCGAAGATCGCCGGAGGGTACAAGAAATCCATGCGCCTGGGACTTCGCATGACCGAAGCCGTCAAGCGCATCGGCTGTTTGAATCTCAAGACGTTGATTGAGCAGGACAAACTCCTCATTGAGGACTTTGACACAATCTCAGAATTCTCCACCTTCACACAGCAACTCCAAACCTTCAAAGCCGAAGAAGGGAAGCATGACGATTTGGTGATGACCCTTGTGATGTTTGCGTGGCTCGTCACCCAGAAATACTTCCGCGAAGCCCAAGGTTCCAGCCTCAGTATCATGAAGGCATTGGAAACTGAGCAAACCGCAATGGTAGATGATGATTTGGTGCCATTTGGCATCATTGACAATGGGATGGATGACCCCTTTACTATTGAAGATGGTGATTTATGGCTCAATTCAAGGGGTATGGACCCGCAGGAAATGCAAAATGCCATGAAGAAATACGCTGAGAGGGCCCACGGGTTATAAAACTCCAAAAACATAAATACTTGCACGAATAGAGATTCAATCCCTTTGACCCTCGTAACCGTACAATAATCCATGTAAGGAGAGCAACAATGAGTTTTCAACTAAGCCCAGGAACGAATGTTTCCGAAATCGACTTAACCACGGTCGTTCCGACAGTCTCGACCAGCACCGGTGCCGTTGTGGGCCAGTTCAACTGGGGTCCTGTTGAAACACGCCTCTTGATCGACACCGAAGTGAAGTTGGTGGATCGTTTTGGTAAGCCAGATTCTAACACCTACTTGTCCTTCTTCTCAGCAGCCAACTTCCTTGCCTATGGTAACAATCTCCAGACCACTCGTGGTGCTAACACAGGCACAAAGAACGCCGTCGCCAACACTGCCGCGGCCGCTCCTCTCCAGATCAAGAACGAGGACGTATACGAAGCCAGTTACTACGCAGGACAAGGGGATTTTGGTTCCTTTGCAGCACGTTACCCAGGAGCCCTTGGTAACAACCTTAAGGTGTCTGTCTGCGGAAGCGCCAATGTGTTCTCCAGCAACGTAACCCTCCAAGCCACCGCCACAGCAAACACTGTGAGTGTGGGAGACCTCGTTATCAACACCACAGGGAACACGGCAGCATACGCTCGCCCAGGTGACTATGTGAAGGTTGGAACGAACCCATACGTGCAAGTGGTATCAGCCAATGCTACTGCGATTGTGATTGGATCAGCCTTGACTGTTGCAGTAACCGGACCAAGCACGATCCTCCGCAAGTGGGAGTACGCTGACCAGTTTGATTCTGCCCCAGGCACTTCTTCCTATGCGTCTGGTAAGAGCGGAGTAAGCGATGAATTGCACATCATTGTCCTTGATGAAGATGGTGGAATCACCGGAGTTGCTGGACAGGTGCTTGAAAAGTACCCATTCCTCTCAAAGGGATCGGATGTTAAGAGTAACGATGGAACCTCAATCTACTACCCAACCGTCCTCTTTAATTCATCAAAGTGGATTTACTGGGGCGATCATGATGCCTCTGGAACAAACTGGGGCAGCACTGTCACAGGCACTACCTTCACTGATGTTACTGTCGCCCAGCGCCTCTCCCTCACTGGGGGAACGGATGCTCCTGTCTCTGACGGCGACTTAGAACGCGGTTGGGATTTGTACCGAAACGGCGACGTGGTTGACGTGTCTCTCTTGATCGCAGGAGAAGCCGACGCCACTGTATCCACATACATCATCAACAACCTCGCGGAAGTCCGTAAGGATTGTGTGGCATTCGTCAGCCCATCACGCGCCTCTGTAGTGAACAACATCGGAAGCGAAGCCGATTCAGTCGTTTCGTACCGCAACTCACTTCCATCTTCAAGTTACGCCGTGATGGATTCAAACTGGAAGTACCAGTACGACAAGTACAATGACACCTACCGCTACTTGCCATTGAACGGGGATATCGCTGGACTATGTGTTCGCACGGACACAACCCGTGATCCTTGGTTCTCACCGGCAGGGTTTGACCGTGGACAGATCAAGAATGTCGTGAAGTTGGCTTGGAACCCAATCCAGTCAGAACGCGACACCTTGTACAAGAACGGCGTCAACCCAGTGGTCACATTCCCAGGAGACGGCACCGTGCTCTACGGAGATAAGACTCTCTTGAGCAAGCCAAGTGCATTCGACAGAATCAACGTGCGCCGACTCTTTATTGTCTTGGAGAAGGCAATCGCTCGCGCCTCCAAGTTCAGTCTCTTTGAATTCAACGATGAATTCACACGTGCCGCATTCAACGCAATGGTTAATCCGTTCCTCCGTGACGTGCAGGGACGCCGAGGTATTTTTGACTACCGAGTTGTTGCAGATGAAACCAACAACACACCAGAAGTGATTGACAGCAACCGCTTCGTGGGTGACATCTACATCAAGCCTGCTCGCTCAATCAACTTCATCCAGTTGAATTTCGTAGCAGTCCGAACGGGTGTCAGTTTTGATGAAATCGTCGGTAAGTTCTAATCCGTCAACTAAATACGTGTAACTAGCACAGAGGAGACTGACATGGCATTTAATGTATACGAATTCCGATCACAGATGCAGGGAGACGGAGCCCGTCCAAACCTGTTTGAAGTGCAAATGACGTTCCCAACGTTCATTGCTCCTGGAAATGCAGCCCGAAAACTGACGTTCATGTGCAAGACCGCTTCCATGCCAGGTTCAACCATCGGTCACGTACCGGTGTTCTACTTTGGTCGTGAAACGAAACTTGCTGGCAACCGCACATTCCCTGAATGGACGCTTTCCATCTTGAACGATGAAGATTTCGCGGTCCGTAATGCGTTTGAAGCCTGGATGAACAGCATGAACCATCATGTGACCAACGTGCGTGACCTTGCAGCAGGGAACTCACTTGGTTATTCCACACAAGCCCTCGTCAAGCAGTTCAGCAAGACGGGTGAAATCCTCAAGCAATACACCTTTGAAGGAATTTTCCCTGTCGATGTATCACAGATCGATGTGGATTGGGGCAGCAACGACACCATTGAAGAATTTAGCGTCACCCTTGCGTACCAGTATTTCACTTCCTTCTCACAGGGCGCCGCGGGTAACAGAGTCATCGCCTAATGTACCGAACGACGGCGGGCCGAAAGGTCCGTCGTCATTCCAGTGAATTTATTATGAACAACCAATATACAACGAAGGTGGTATTATAATGGCTTGGACCCTCTTCGGCTACTCCCTCGGAAAAACTCCAGACGTTACGAAAATTGAGAACCCAGATCGTCAAACTCTTGTTATTCCACAAGAGAAAATAGACGATGGTGCCATTACAATTACCCAAGGTGCCTACTACGGTACCTATGTGGACCTTGAAGGTTCTGTTCGCAACGAACTTGAACTCATCACTCGCTACCGCGAAATGTCCCTCCATCCAGAATGCTCCGAAGCCATTGAAGAAATCATCACCGAAGCCGTCACCGAAGATGATGATGGTGAAATTGTCACGATCAATCTTGATAAACTTGATGTGCCGGCAACCATCAAGAAAAAGATTCAAACAGGGTTTGATAAAATCAAGACCATGCTCTCGTTTCAAGACCTCGGTGAGGACTTGTTCAAGCGATGGTATGTGGATGGTCGTCTTTATTTCCAGGTCGTCATTGATAAAGCGAAGCCAAAAGAAGGTATTCAAGAACTGCGGTATGTTGACCCTCGCAAGATTCGTAAGGTGCGTGAAATCCTCAAGGACCGAGACCCCAAGACAGGGGTGGAATACATTAAGGCAATCTCTGAATACTACGTGTTCAATGATCGTGGTCTGACCGCGCAATCCTACACAGCCAGCGTGAACCAAGGTACACGCATTGCCACCGACTCCGTGGTATTCGTGCCCTCTGGTCTGTTGGATGCGAAGTCCACAATGGTTATCGGCTGGTTACACAAAGCCATCAAGCCGTTGAACCAACTTCGTATGATTGAAGATGCCATTGTCATTTATCGTCTCTCCCGCGCACCTGAACGCCGCATATTCTACATTGACGTGGGTACGCTGCCAAAACTCAAAGCCGAACAATACCTCAAAGACATCATGACGAAGTACCGCAACAAGTTGGTCTATGATGCCAACACAGGAGAGTTGCGTGACGAACGTAAGCACCTCAGTATGTTGGAGGATTTCTGGTTGCCGCGCCGTGAAGGTAGCAAGGGCACCGAAATCACGACCTTGCCTGGTGGTGAAAACCTCGGACACATGGAGGATGTGGAATACTTCCAGAAGAAACTCTATAAGTCCCTCAACGTGCCGATTGGACGCCTGGACTCTCAGCAGCCTGGTGGTGGAATGGTGGGGCTTGGTCGTGTTGCAGAAATCACCCGCGATGAAGTCAAGTTCAACAAGTTCATCAATCGTCTGCGTAATAAATTTGCTCGTCTGTTTGATGAAGCCCTCCGTCAGGAAATGGTTCTCACTGGGGTCTGCTCCATTGAAGAATGGGCCACCTTCCGCGAAACGATTTCCTATGATTTCAAGAGCGATAACAACTTTGCCGAACTTCGTGATGCCGAGTTGACCCGTGAGCGAGTCACGCTCTTGGCACAGGTTCAACCGTACATCGGTACCTTCTATTCTATCGCCTGGACGAAGCGCCATGTCTTACACCTCTCCGATGATGAAATTGAGGAGATGGCGGATCAAATTGACGAAGAAACCAAGGCAGGAGAACTCCCATTACCTATCGCTGCCCCTGGTATGGAACAAGGGATGCCTGGTGGACAGCCGGGACAACCAGGAGAAGGGGCTCCTATGGCTGGTGCGCCCGTTCCAGAGGATAATACAAGGGATACTGGGGAGAATCCAGAAACCTCTCGTACCCCTGGTCTCGACCGTTCGGTAGAGAAGAGTTTGCTCGGTAAGCGACGATAACAATTACATAAATAGAGATAACACCGGTAAACCAGAGGACACACCATGTTTGACAAAGATGAAGTCAACAAACGATCACTAAAAGTCAAGCGTGAACTTGACGCTTCGGCCCGTTCTGCGAAAGCCAAGAAGATGTTGGACACAGCAGCAGCCGAGAAGAGGAGAACCATGAAGGAAGAATTTGCTCCCATCGGCGACATGATTACGTTAGTGGCGAATGACCAGCCAGGGGAAGCCACTGGCATCCTCAACGATCTGTTGAGCACCCGCGTCCTAGGCGCCCTTGCCGATCACAAACAAGTGATTGCCAAGTCATTGTTTGCGCCAAGTGCCGATGCCCTCTCAGAAGGTGTTGAGGATTTGAGCGAGGATAAAGCGGGTCGCCGTGAATTGGGGAAACATTGGATCAAGGGTGCCATCAAGCATCCAGGTGCCTTGCACACCGCATTGCATGTCCCACAGGGCGAAAAGATTCCGGCTGATAAGTTAGAGGCCGCGGCCCATAAGAAGGGTAAGGTCGGAAAAGAAGCCCGCCTCGCCAAGACCCTTAAGGGATTGCATGAAGAGATCGTCCAAGAAGAACATGAGTCTGTGGAAGATTTTGTCAAGCGCGGTGGAAAAGTGAAGCAAGTTCCCGCTGGCAAAGCCCACGGTGCACAAAAGAAGCAAATGATTAAGGTTCCATTCCGTATGGGGAAGGCCGCACGATAACCCATGAGACAATTCTCTGAGTTGCGTAAAGAATTGGAAGGGGAGTCTGAATTGGAGGAGCATGTTGCTATTCCTCATAGTTCTATGCCTCCAAACATTCTCATTCTCAAGCGCAAGACTGTTCGCCAGTTCCCGAATCAAACAATGGTTGCGTTATACTATAACGATAAACTCGACCAGTATTTCAGCATTCCGTATGGTGGAGACGCCGCGAGCATTGTGAACCCTGTTGCCTTGGCAAAAGAGGAACACAAAGTCGGAGATAAGGTTCGTTACCGAACAGGCGCCACTGAGCACCTGAAAGTTGGAAAGATTGTTAAGGTTGAAGGCGACCATGTGGTGATTCATCGCCCTGAGCCGCACGGTGGGAAATACGGCTACCATTATAAGGTCCATAAGGACGCTGTAGTTGATACCGCTATTAAAGAAGATGCGCGTGGATTTGATGGTGTGATAGGGGAGAGTGGCGTCATGAGTCACCTGGAACGAGTGAAGTCATTCCAGACCGATAAGCCTTTATTCCATCATGACGGAACTCAGACGAAAATTGATCCACAGACTGCAAACGCGCTTCTCACGGTTCATGCAGCGTTGCATCCAGACAATCAGAAAAAGTTTGCAAGTTCGTTGGAACATTCCAAGGATAAATTTCACAAGATGGTGAATTTTGCCTGGAAGCAGGTCAAGTAATGAACCCGATTACCCTCATTAAAGAGGGCCGATACGCAGAGGTAGCACCCATTGTCGCCCTGGCACTGACTAAGATTGCGGAGCAGAAAATTTCTGTACTCCGTCGTGTTATGGGGGAAGTGATCTTTGGAAGGAGTCCTGTGGGTCTAGTCGAAGCGAATCGCATGAAGCAGGGTCGCACTGTGCTCATTCGTCGCCGTATCCGTAAAGGGAAGTTGCAGCGCAACATTCGTAAATCCGCCGTGAAGGGATTTACCTTACGCCGAGGAAAGATCACTCGTATCCCTGTTGCCAAGCGCATTCACATGAGAATCGTTCAGCGCCGAGCCTCCCGTAAGCGCAAGGCACATTTGCAGCAAACACTTCGTAAGAGAAAATTGAGTCTCAGAAAACGCAAGGCACTTGGAATTAAGTAAGGAGCACTATGTCATACGAAATCATCAACAGACTTCGCGGCACTTCAATCATCCGTATTGTGGACTCCGGCGTAGTCTCAATCAACCTGTCACAACTTTCAGCCAATGTGGGCACCGAGAATGTCTATCAGGCACAGATTTCTTCATTGCGTTGGTCAACCCCTTCCACAGGCAACGTGACGATTGCCCGTCAGAACGCCGGCAGTCCATCCAACACAATTGCGGTGCTCAGTGAAACAGGATACTGGCCACATGACGATTTCAACTTGGCAAACAGCGCAACAGGTAATATCCAAGCAACTTTCCTCGGTGGTACGGGCACGTTAATCATGGTTGTGAAGAAGGATGCCAACTACAACGTCCAGACACAAGATTTGTAAAATGAAGTCCCTCAGAATGATTGTGAGTGAACAGAGGGAACGTAGCAAGCGAATCAATAGAGACGCCTTTTTATATCTGGACTCTAAGGGCAATAAGAAGAATTTTGCTCAGTGCGGCTCCTGTACCATGTTTACAGGCAGCACATGTACGATTCTTGGACCTGATGTAAAGATTACTACCGAGATGAGTTGCGGATTCTATGTTCCTGGCACCCCTGATACCAGCATGAAGGGGAAAGAGATTGCCAGCGTCACACCAAAAGAAGCAGGGTTGGTTGATCGTCAGGTTCGTTGTGAGAATTGTGTGCATGTGGATTTGGACGAAAGTAAGTGTTATCTCTTTGAGAAATTAAATTCGTCAAATCCCTCGCTGTTCTCATTGGACACAAACATTGATGCCCAGGGATGTTGTAACGCTCAGACACCAAAACCATAAGGAACGACCCATGAAACTGATTAAAGAGTGCAACGAAAATGTCACAGTGCTTACCGAAGCAGACGAAAAAACTGGAAAGAAGCAGTTCTTCATTGAAGGTATTTTCATCCAGACAGAACAACCAAACAAGAACCGTCGCAAGTACATCTTTGAATCAATGAACCGCGAGGTCAGCCGATACAATGATGTGTACATTAAGCCGAACCGTGCCTTTGGGGAATTAGGGCACCCAGATTCTCCAACGATCAATCTTGAGCGCACCAGTCACCTTATCAAGGAACTGAGGGCGGATGGACATGATTTCTATGGTAAAGCCAAGATTCTTGAAACCCCTTATGGGAAGATCGTTCAATCCCTCCTTGAAGAAGGGGCAAAGATTGCGGTCAGCACCCGTGGATTAGGTACGTTGGTGCAGGGTTCCGATGGTATTTCTCTCGTTCAGGACGATTATCAGTTGGCTACAGCGGCCGATATTGTGGCAGACCCCTCCGCTCCAGATGCCTTCGTTCGAGGTATCATGGAAAACCGTGAATGGGTGTTTGTCGATGGTAGATACGTGGCACAGGACATTGAACAGGCGAAAAGAGCGATTTCATTGGCTCCGAGCCGTCAACTCAGTGAACTGGCCGTTACATTGTTTTCGGATTTCATGCGAAAACTGTAATTTTATAAATAACAATCACGCGAACAATTAAGGAGATTCTACATGAAGAACGCACTGTTGGAAGCCGCCGCAGAAATTTTGAAGGCAAGTCACTCAGGAGCCCCGAAAGAAGAGATGCACAAGGCCGCAGGCGAAGTGCAAGACCTCGGTGGTGACACTCCACAGAAGCACAGTGACTCCAAACTTGAAGTCGGTGCCAAGGAAGCCACCCCTCCAGGGAAGCAGCCAGCATCCGATACCAAGGCCCCGTTGCCAACCGTCGCTGGAAAGCCAGGGACCGCAACTGATCCTTCCGAATCAGGTGAAGAGACTCCAGAAGAGAAGGAACGTAAAGCACGTATCGAAGCCGGATTGTCCCAGGGTCACCTCAAGGAAGATAAGAAAGAGGATGACGAAGATGACGAAGATGAAGATGACAAGGAAGGCTCCGAGAAGCACGAAAAGAAAGAGAAGGAATTGATCGACAAGTTAGAGAAGATGCACGAATCATGGAAGAAGGATTTGTCTGAGGACGTGAAGAAGATTCTTGCCTCCGAATCTAACCTCCCGAAGGAATTTGCATCCAAGATCGGCACCATTTACGAAGCCCGTGTGACTGACAAGGTTCAGACCATCCAGGAATCATTGGAAGCCGAATACGCCGAGAAGTTTGAAACCGCAGTGCTTGAGGTTCGTGACTCCCTCACCGAGCAAGTCAATGATTACCTCAACTACGTGGTTGAAGAGTGGATGACACAGAACGAGTTAGCCATTGAGAAGGGTCTCCGTTCCGAATTGACCGAAGAGTTTATCGGTGGATTGCGTAACCTCTTCCTTGAAAATTACATTGACATTCCTGCCGAGAAGGTGGACGTGGTTGATGAATTGGCAACGAAGGTTGAAGAATTGACCAGTGCCTTGAACGAAGAAGTCGCCAAGGGCGTTGAACTCAAGAAGCAACTCAGTGAATCCAAGAAGTCCGAAATCCTCAACGGCGTGTGTGAAGGATTGACACAGACGCAAGTTGAAAAAGTTCGCACACTCGCAGAGAGCGTCGAATTCACCGCAGAAGGTGATTACAAGGGTAAGGTTTCCACAATCCGAGAGAACTACTTCCCAGTGAATGCTGTGAAGAAGTCCGACGCGAATGCCAAGATGTTGACCGAAGCATCGGAAGTTGCCGATGACAAGCCAATGTCCACGAACCCAGAAGTGGCATCCGTTGCAGCAGCCATCGCCAAGAGTTTGAAGTAATCACCAATACCAGAAACCAAGGAGAAACACACATGTTTCAATCAGAGAAGTTAGAAACCAAGTGGGCATCAGTCCTCGACCACGAGGCACTCCCAAAGATCACCGATAAGCACCGCCGAGCGGTCACCGCAATCGTCTTGGAAAACCAAGCCATTGCTCTCAAGGGTGATGCTCAGATGTTGTCGGAAACCGCAGTCAACGCCACGGGTGGTGGTTTGACGGGTGCCGCAACAGCAACGGGTCCAATGGCAGGATATGACCCAATCCTCATCTCCCTCGTTCGTCGTTCCCTCCCGAACTTGATTGCGTATGACATCTGCGGCGTCCAGCCAATGACCGGTCCTACGGGATTGATTTTCGCAATGCGTTCCAACTATGCAAACGCCACTGCGCGTTTGGATGAAGCCTTCTATCAGGAAGCAAACTCATCCTTCACCGGCACCGGTGTGGCACAGACCGCATTGTCCTTGACTGCATCCGGTAACACCGCAGCCGTGTTCGCAACTCCAGTTGCACCTGGCGTCGGTATCTCCACAGCAGTTGCGGAAGGTTTGGGCGATGGCACGAACCCAGCATTCAGCGAAATGGGATTCAGCATTGAAAAGGTCACCGTGACTGCAAAGACACGCGCTTTGAAGGCTGAGTACACATTGGAATTGGCACAGGACTTGAAGGCAGTTCACGGACTCGACGCCGAGACGGAACTTTCCAACATCCTCTCCGCCGAAGTCCTCTCAGAAATCAACCGTGAAGTTATCCGCACCATTTACTCCGTCGCCAAGGTTGGTTGCCAAGTTGGTACGACCACCGCAGGGACATTCGACCTCGACACCGATTCAAACGGTCGTTGGATGGTTGAAAAGATCAAGGGACTCGTGTTCCAGATCGAACGCGAAGCGAACACCATCGCCAAGCAAACCCGTCGTGGCAAGGGTAACGTGGTTGTCTGTTCCTCAGACGTGGCATCAGCCTTCGCACTCGCAGGAGTCTTGGACTATGCAGGCGCCTTGAAGGATAACATCAGCCTCAACGTGGATGACACAGGCAACACCTTCGCGGGTACCTTGCTTGGTCGCTACAAGGTCTACATTGACCCGTACTTCCCAGCCGCACAGACTCAGGAATTCGCGGTCGTCGGGTACAAGGGTTCCAACGCATTTGATGCAGGAATCTTCTACTGCCCATACGTTCCGCTCCAGATGGTTCGCGCCATCGACACAGCAACCTTCCAGCCAAAGATCGGGTTTAAGACCCGTTATGGCATCGTTGCGAACCCATTCGCAGAAGGTGCAGTGCAGGGTTCTGGTGCCTTGACCGTCCGCGCAAACATGTACTACAGAGCGTTGAAGATTGCAAACATTGCATAATCAATTCCTGTAATCTGTTTCAAAGTGAGGGGAATCTCGAAAGAGGTTCCCCTTTTCTTTTATCTTGACAACCCCTCATAAATAGTGTATAGTATACACTCACCTTCTAAGGAGAACTATGCTACCCTGGGTATTGCTTATGGTTTTGCTCACCCCCGTTCAGGGGTTGGAACGCCTCACATTCCTCAATTCATTCGCTACACAAGAAGAATGCCAAGTTGAAAGGGACCGTATTGGGTTTGAAATGGCAGAAGCCTATCCCAATGAAAACAACTTTCGGATAGAATGCCGCGAACGACAGGTCAAAAAGACTCAAGTTACCGTTGAGAACGATCTTCGCACAGAATTGGATGATTTAATTAAGGGTTTTGGAAAAAAGCGGTTCCCCGAACAAACCCTTACTATAAGGGTGCTCAGTGTCAAGACTTTGCAGGACGAAATCGGTAGTCTACCGATCACTGCGGTTCAGGTCAGTGTCTATCATAAGGATGGTGGACAATCCTACATCATTTTCATCAAGGACAAAGAAGTGGTATCATGGATTGATGCAGGTATTGCTGAACCAGAAGAAGATGACGAAGAAGTAGATGAATTTCCAGGAAAGGAATTTGCATGAAGGTCGTGAATCTCTTTGCGGGCCCGGGTGCCGGGAAATCAACCACCGCGGCGGGTCTCTTTCATATCATGAAGCAGGATGGTTATAAGGTGGAACTTGTGACCGAGTACGCCAAGGATATTGTCTGGGCGGATCGTCATAAAGAACTTGACGATCAATTGTATATCTCTGCCAAGCAACACCATCGCCTCTTCTTGCTCAAGGATAAGGTTGATTATTGCATCACTGACAGTCCGTTGCTCCTGTGCCTGGTCTATAATAGAATGATGCCCTCAAGTTTCAGTCCCTTCATTAAAGACCTGTTTCACGAATATGACAACATCGCAGTGATTCTCAGGCGTACAAAGCCTTACGTCCTCTTTGGGCGTAGTCAGACTGAGGACGAAGCGAAGGACTTAGATCGACAGATACATAGTCTTGTATACTCACAGGTGCCGCCAAACAAGATTATTGAAGCCAATGGCGACTCAGAGGCACCGAGACAGATTCTTGATTGGATAGAGAGGTCGTAACATGGCAATCCCTTCAATTCCACACACCCCAGCCAATCCCAATGGGATGCACCCAAATAAATTTTTGGTGAGTTTTACCGCTATTCCAACCGTGGAATACTGGGCCCAATCTGTCAACATTCCTGGTTTGTCCATCGGAGAAGTACCGAGGCAGACTCCGTTTATTGATCTCTATTCTCCTGGTGAGAAGTTGCTTATTAACCCCTTCTCCATGACCTTTATCGTGGATGAAGAGTTAACTGGGTGGCTTGAAGTGTATACCTGGATGCGTGGGTTGACGTTTCCGAAGGAATTCAAGGAATTCAAGAACCTCCCGCTGCGTCCAGGTGCCTACGGGGCTCCACAGCCACAATTCTCTGATGCGACTTTGGTGGTGCTTGACTCCAAACAGAACCCCAAGATTCGTATTAAGTTTCAGCATTGCTTCCCCACACAACTTACCGATATCCTCCTCTCTTCAACCTCTGCACCAGAGGAACCGGTAACCTCGGACGCTGTGTTTAGGTTTGACCTCTATGAGATTGAAGTCCTCAATCGTTGACTTTCATAATTGATTGTGTTATAATACCTCATGCTAAATCTTGACCCGAAGGCTCCGTCTACCGACCAGGTGGACTCACTCCTCGCGGAGTGGAAAATTGACGCTGTTATGGATAAGTTGGAACCTGCCTCCGAACTGAGAAAGATCGGTTCGCTTCACAGCAAGTACCTCACCATCCTCAGCACCCATCGTCGTGCCTTTAAAGAAGGTGAACGGCGCATGGCAAAACTCCGCCGATTGAAGTATGAATACTACATGGGGCGCCTGGATCAAACTACGCTCGCCCATTATAAGTGGGAACCATTCCTCTACACTCTTAAGGGTGATCTGGCGACCTACATGGACTCAGATAAGGAATTGGTGAACGGCAAGGCTGTGATTGCCATACATGAGGAAATTGTGGATTTGTGCGAACGAATCATTAAAGAACTGGGGTCCCGAACCTTCCAACTAAAGGATATCATTAGTTGGGAGAAATTCATATCGGGGGCCCACTAATGTCCAACCTTTTTGTTAGTAAGAAAAATGAAGCCTTTATTCAGGTTAGCACTGATGACGCAGTGGCACAAGAGTTGTCAGAGTATTTTGCATTCTTCGTCCCTGGACATGAGTACCAGCCTTTATTTAAGAGCGGTATGTGGGACGGTCGGATCAGGTTATTTGATCGCCGCTATGCTACTCTCCCTGGTGGTCTTGTCGGTTACCTCCAGAAATTTGCTGCGGATCGTCAATACACTCTTTCAGTCGATGACGCTGTTCTCCTAACCACGAACTTCTCAATTGCCGAGGCGCAAGCCTTCGCAGTCTCTCTCGGTCTCCCACATATTCCCCACGACTATCAGATTGAAGCGTTTGCGAAAGCCATTCGCTACAGACGCCTGTTGATCGTCAGCCCTACGGCATCCGGTAAATCGCTTATCATGTATATGATGGCGAGACAACTCCAACAAAACCACCAACGCGGATTGATTATTGTTCCAACCACCTCGTTGGTTGAACAACTTTTCACCGATTTCCAGTCCTATGGGTGGGACTCTGATAAGTACGTGCATCGCCTCTATGAGGGTAAGGATAAGGTGATTAAGCATTTCCTCACCGTCTCAACCTATCAAACACTCTACCTGCAACACAAAAAGAATCCTGAATACCTCTCTCAATTTGATTTTGTGATCGGGGATGAAGCCCATCAATTCAAAGCCAAGACCCTCTCGGCGGTAATGGCAGCACTCAAAAATGCGGATGTTCGTATCGGAACTACGGGCACCCTAGATGGAACCAAGACGCACAAATTGGTATTAGAGGGTCATTTTGGTCCTGAGTTTGCCGCCACTACAACCAAAGAACTCATGGACTCCGGTAAGTTAGCCTCACTGAAAATTAAGTGCCTGGTGCTCAAATATCCTGAGGCCGTGTGTCAATCACTGAGGAAATCCTCTTATCAGGAGGAATACGATGCCGTGGTGCATTATCAGCCAAGAGCCAAGTTTGTTCGCAACCTTGCTCTCTCCCTGGAAGGCAACACCCTCATTCTCTTTCAATTGGTCAAGAAGCACGGTAAGCCATTGTTTGAATCCATTAGAGACGGAGCAGCAGAGGGGCGAAAGGTCTTTTTTGTCCACGGAGACACCGAAACATTGGTGCGTGAAGAAATTCGGGGAATTACCGAAGAGAGTGAAAATGCAATCATCGTGGCATCTTACGGGACATTCAGCACAGGTATCAATATCAAGAAACTCCATAACGTCATTTTTGCGGCACCATCCAAATCACGAATCCGCAATCTTCAATCCATCGGTAGAGGTTTGCGAAATGCTGACGGTAAAACCTGTGCCACCCTCTTTGATATTGTGGATGACCTCAGGATCGGTAAACGAGAGAATTTTCTCCTGAAACACTTCATCCACCGTGCCTCCATCTATAATAGCGAAAAACTCCCATTCAAGCAATATCTCATTGACTTAAAAAGTTGAGTGTGTTATAATAGGCTTTCCTTGGAGAAGTGTTAATGGAACCTGTTCAAAACAATATCCTGATGATGCTCTTGGATCGTGGGGAAATTATCATCGCTCGCGTCACTCAGGACCCATCTAGCGAAACGTTGTTTCTCTTTGATACGCCTGCACTCGTGATTCATGAACGAGGGGCACAGGGTATCCTGGGGTTCATGTTGACGCCGTGGTTGCCCAATGAATTGGTTCAGGGTGCATTGATTCGTGTCACCCCGGGTCTCATGCGTGGCACAATGCAGCCCACACCCGAACTCCTCAGTTTTTATAAGGTATGGGCGCACACTGAACAAGAAAAACTCAGGCTCTTTGCCGGAGAATTTATTTCTCAGGTCTCCCAAATTGAAAAGTTTCACCAAGAGAAATTCGCTCGTACAAAGGAACGAAAATCACAAGAAACATTCGTGAATCCTAACGCTCTCCCCGATACACTTGCGGCATTATTTGATGAAAATACTGAGTGGGGCGATCCCACCACCACCCATTGAGGAGTCCTATGGCAACTACCCACTACGTTAGCAACAAAGAATTGCTAGCAGCGATGATTGATTACCGAACACAGGTGAAGGAAGCAAAGAAAGCCAAGCGCCAGGCGCCTGAACTGAGCCCATTCATTGGGGTGTGTTTTCTTAAGATTGCCGAACACCTCTCACGCAAGCCTAATTTCATGTCCTACACCTTCCGTGAGGATATGATTGCAGATGCCGTGGAGAACTGTGTCCAATATGCGAAGAACTTTAATCCGGCCAAGTCAAAGAATCCGTTCGCATATTTTACCCAAATCACCTATTTTGCCTTCCTCAGACGTATTACCAAAGAGAAACGGCAACTTTATGTGAAGTACAAAGCGACCCAGCAACTTGGGTTGCTCCAACAGTCGGAAATGCACGATCTTGAGGGGCTAGGGCATGATCGTGGGCGTTCATTCCAGGTTTATGAGAATATCACAGACTTCATTGACGCCTTTGAGAAGGGGCGTAAAAGTAAAAGACGCAGAAAGCCGAAAGTCATTGCCAGCAGTGGAACCCTTAAATTCATAGGTGACTAATGAATCCCATGACACCGAGACCAGTGAAGATGACGCATCTTCCAGAGCCGCAACGCTCCCAGTTTGACCCTACAGAATTACTCAAAAGACTTGCCGATCTTGAGGCACGAATTGAACGTCTTGAGGACCAAAAGATGTCAGACGGTAACTTCATCGTTGGTTGCAGTGAACCAATCCGCGGTTCAGGAGTACGAATTTAATGAAACTGGCCCTTATCAACGACACCCATGCGGGTGCGCGTGGTGACAATCCCCACATCAATGACTTCTTCTTTCGTTTTTGGGATAATATCTTTTTCCCGGCGCTCACAAAGCACCGAGTAGATCGTGTGGTCCACCTCGGTGACGTGGTTGATCGTCGTAAGTTCATCAACTTTGCCATATGGAATAAGTGGCAGACTGGGTTCTTTGACCGCCTCAACAACGAATACAACATTCCTATCGACCTCCTGACAGGCAATCACGACTGTTATTACCGCAACACCAACAGCGTCAATGCCTTGGATGAATTGATCGGGAAGTATCCGAACGTGCGAATTTTCAGTGAACCCCAGGATATGCAATACGGCAGTCTCCTTGTGGCATTGATTCCCTGGATCAACTCAGGGAATTACGAAGCCGCGATGCAGTACATTGAAACCACAAAAGCCCCGATCATTCTCGGACACCTGGAAATCACAGGGTTTGAAATGGATCAGGGGAACGTGTGTCTATCGGGTATGAGCAAGGGAACATTTGATCGTTTTGATAAGGTTTATTCGGGGCACTTCCACCACCGCTCAGATGATGGGGTGATCTATTACCTGGGCAACCAATACGAAATTACCTGGGCAGACTACAACGATCCTCGTGGGTTCCATATTCTGGATACAGAGACACGCGAATTGACCTTTGTGGAGAACCCCTACCGGCTGTTCCACAAGTACACCTACGATGATAGCGTCCAGAACTTTGAATTCTGGAAATCCCATGATTTCACACAATACACCAATGCTTTCGTCAAGGTTGTGGTGACACGCAAGCAGAACCCCTACCTCTTTGATACCATGATGGACTCACTCTATAAGTCAAGTCCGTTAGACGTAACGGTGGTTGAGGACTACACGGAGTCTGCCTTAGACGCGACCCAGGGTATTGGAGTGAACCAAGCCGAGGATACTGTCACAATTATTCGTAAGTGTGTGGATGGCATGACGATGCCTGGGGGAGTTGATCCTGATAAATTGAAGGGCCTCCTACAGGAATTGTATGTGGAAGCAGTGAACTCAGAAACGGATGCACAATAATGCTTAGATTCAAGAAACTTCGTTGGAAGAACTTTCTCAGCACTGGTAACTATTGGACCGAGATAGAACTGGATGGAGCGCAGAACACCCTGGTGGTTGGAGAGAACGGCTCAGGTAAGTCTACGATGCTAGACGCCCTGTGCTACGTCCTCTACAATAAACCCTTCCGCGATATCAATAAGGGTGCCCTCATTAACTCCATCAACTTGAAAGAGTGTGAGGTGGAGGTTGAATTCACGACCGATAACCACGAGTATAAGGTGGCCCGTGGGATCAAGCCTGACAACTTTGAGATTTTCAAAGACGATTCACTAGTGGATCAGACTTCCTCCGGTGACTATCAGGACTATCTGGAACGATTTGTCCTTAAATTGAATTATAAGAGTTTTACCCAAATCGTGATCCTTGGGTCAGCCTCCTTTACTCCCTTCATGCAACTCAAGGCGAGTGATCGCCGAGAGATCATTGAGGACTTGTTGGATATCCAAATTTTCTCCCGTATGAACAAGATTGTGAAGGGGAAACTCTCCACCCTTCAAACAGAGCGCAGTTCCAATAAAATCATGATTGATGGGGCGCTTGAGAAGATCGCTATGCAGGAACGCTATATCTCCGAAGCCCAACAGGATGTGGCGAAGCGTATCCAGGAGCACGAAACGGAACGGGATCATAACACTCAAGAAATCTCACGGCTGAGGATGGAGAATGCGATTCATACCCGTGCGGTGCAAGACCTCTCTGAGAAGATCACCCATAAAGCCTCTGTGACTGCGGCATCCAAAAAGGTTACACAATTGGAAGCCCAGATTGAAAACGTCCTTGGGAAGCACAAAAAGAATCTTAAATTCTACGAGACACAAGAGAACTGCCCAACCTGTGTTCAGGAGATTCACCCGACATTTAAGGCGCAGCAGATCACGCAACTCAATGAGAAGATCGCTGAGTGTGAAAGTGGACTCGCCCAACTCACGAAACGTTGGAACCTCGACCAGGCAAAATTAGCAGCCATTGCTCAGATTGAACAGGAGATTGCGAATCATGAACTCGCCATCGCCAGCCATACCACTTCAATCAAACAATTGGAAAAGTTCAATGAGAAGATTAGCCAAAAGATTGACGAATTCAAAAATCACCACCAAACCAGTGGTCGTGAGCAGGCACGATTGGTAGAGCACCAAGACGAACTTGAGCGCCTGGAAACCGCCAAGAAAGATTTAATTGACCAGTCTGCTTATTACGAAGCCGCAGGGATGTTGCTCAAGGACACCGGCATCAAGACGAAGATCATTCGCCAATACCTACCGATCATCAATACGTTGGGTAATAAATACCTCGCCAGTATGGATTTCTTCGTAAACTTCAACTTGGATGAAACGTTTAAGGAAACGATCAAGTCCCGGCACCGAGACGATTTCACCTACCATTCATTCTCGGAAGGGGAAAAGCAGCGTATTGACATGGCACTCGTGCTTACGTGGCGAGCGGTGGCAAAATTAAAGAACTCTGCCGATACGAATTTGTTAATCCTGGATGAAATTTTTGATTCAAGCCTAGATAATACAGGGACCGAAGAACTGATGAAGATTCTTCACAGCCTCGAAGCAACTAACGTGTTCGTCATTAGCCACAGAGGAGACATTTTACAGGACAAGTTCCAAAATGTAGTGAAGTTTAGCAAACAACAGAATTTTTCACGAATTGTAATTTAGTGAGGACTCTATGAACACGAACGATATTGCCACTCCCGTTTCTCCTGATGCACCGAAGATGTTTGTCTATGATACAGCCAAACCTGCCGCTATCACCAAGAAGCAACAAGAATTTCTCCCGCTCTATAATGACAAAAATCCAATGCTGGCACTTAAGCAGCCATTGTTTGACATGGCGAACCCTCCGTGCAACGTCATTGAATTTGCCAATCAAATGCTCTACACGATGTCCCATTATGGTGGGGTGGGTCTTGCTGCCCCTCAGTGTGGATTCCCTTACCGCATGTTTGTGATGATTGGTGGAATTGTCTGCATCAATCCAGTCATTATCCAACATTCAAAAGAAACCGTCTATACGAAGGAGGGGTGCCTTAGTTTCCCAGGTCTGTACCTCCCAGTGACACGCCCAGAGTCCATCACGATCAGTTACACCAATGAATTTGGGAACCGTGTTGAGCAAACCTGGAATGGGGCGACGGCACGAGTGGCCCAGCACGAATTTGACCACCTTGAAGGTGTTGTCTTTACTTCTCGCGTGGGAAGCCTGACGTTACAGATGGCAAAGAAAAAGCGCCAGAAGTTGTTCAAGAAGATCAATCGCGTGGTTGAGATGAAAGCCAATCACCTTAAGTCCACAGGACGCGACACCACATACAAACCACAGTCACCGCAAGTTCCTACAACAGCCGTGCAATCGAATCGAGAGAACTAATGAAGGATTGGCAGCATGGGGTTGAACTAAATCTTCTCAAGCGCATTGAAAGATTTTACGAACCCCATAATAAATTTGCACTTTCCCCATTTGGAAAGTTCAAGAAAAATAACATTGCCGAAGCCATGCACAAGGGTACACTCAAAGTCTTACGAGACAATGAGGCGTGTCTCGTTGTGGAACGTGCTAAGGTTGCAGGGAAAGTCTATATGTTCAGTGGGGTGCCTATTGGAGAGAAACACAAGGGCGATCTCACACTCTCCAAACTATGCGGAGATTCACTGGTACTCTTGGAAGCCCTGGAACAATACGATGATTATGATTGTTGGCTGACCACCTTTGCTAGCAACAAACAAATCCGCACCATTGCAGAGCGGTCGGGGTTCAAATATGTGGGGTATAAGGTCACTTCCTTTGCTGAAATCATTTCTGTTTACTTCCGCGATGCTCATTTTAATTTTGCTGCCCGTGAACATCCCCTTGTGAACCCAGCCGAGTTGGTAGGTATGTCGAAGGTCTGTAATTTTGATACCCGTTGGGCAGAAGAAATTCTATACCAACTCAAGAATTTGAAGCGTCCAATCGACTATACGAATCATTACAGCAACTATAACCAAAAAGGTGCATGGTCTGCCCTCTCGCTTCGTGGTTATTCTGCCGACCCAGCCTTTATCACCAAGCCGGTGGAAATGAACAAGAAGTGGCAGACAGAACATAAGAACGAACGCTACGAACTCCAAGACACCCCTCTGTACAGTTCCTTTACCGAAGTGCGCCAACTCCTCTCCTTTCTCGATGGGGAAGTGCACCGGGTTAGGTTCATGAGATTAGCCCCTGGCGGGGGAGAACTCCAACGACATACCGACCAGGTCGACCCCGATGCTGGCAACTCGCTAGGCGCCCTGGCTCGCTTGCACTTCCCCTTACAAACGAACGATCAAGTGTTGTTCAGCACCTGGGATGAAAATGATCGGCAACTTTTTTATCATTTTGGTGTTGGTGAGTGTTGGGTGATCGATACTCGCAAACCTCACATGGCAGTCAATGGTGGAACTGCCGAACGAATCCACCTCGTGGTTGATACAATTGTCACCCCGAAACTCGAACGCTTCATTATCAACTCAACAGGAGGTCCGTTATGAAACCGAATTATACACACCTTATCTTGGTACTCGATGCGTCAGGTTCCATGACGGGTCTCACGAAGGCAACCATTGAGGGCGTCAACTCATTAGTGCTGAACCAGATCGCGCAACCAGGGGCCCTCTCTACGGCACTCTACACCTTCAATCACAAGGTTCATGAGGTCCGCGAATTCCAACTATTGAACGAGCAGAATTATATCCCCATGGGTTCTACGGCGCTGTTTGATGCCGTATGTACCGCTATTGACACCGAAGGGAAGAGACTCGAACAGAAGGCGGAATGGGATCGCCCAGACAAAGTAGTGGTTGTGATCGTGACGGATGGGGAAGAGAACGCCTCCGAAACACACAACTTGGATGGAGTGAAGCAGCGGGTGTCATTGCAGCATGATACCTACCAGTGGGAATTTGTATTCCTGGGTGCCAACATTGATGCCTTTGCCGCTGGCAAGACTTACGGGATCAGCAGAAGTTCCACATTACAATGGCAGCCGGATGCGAACAGCATCCATGTGATGTACGCCTCGGTAGGTCAATCCATGTCAAACTACCGCTCAGGAGTTACGGCGGGGGTAGACTTAACAAATCCTACCGCTTGACATTTCCTGTCGGTTGTGTCATAATACACGATGCGAATTTTATTCTGCGGTGACCGAAACTGGTCCAACTACAAAATCATCATTGATGCGATGCTGGAATTGCGCCCCTCTCTTGTCATTGAAGGCGAGGCGAAGGGCGCAGACAGCCTAGCGCGTGATGCTGCCGAGGATTACTTCATTCCTGTGCTTGCCTTTCCCGCCGACTGGAAGAAATACGGTCGTGCTGCGGGTCCCATACGAAACACCCAAATGCTCAAAGAAGGCAAACCAGATATGGTTGTCGCCTTTCATAATGATCTCAAGACTTCTAAGGGCACCTTGAACATGGTGAAGCAGGCGCAGAAAGCCAAGATACCTGTTCGTGTCTACACAGAAAAGGGACTTCGTTATGAGAAAAAGTAAATACTTCTCCACACCATCACAGGCCTCAGAGTTTGATCGGGAAGCCGGGATTAGGAGAGACCTGGCGGTGAAAATAAAATACCACCTTGAATTCTACATCGGGGAGTTCAATAGCCGAGAAACACGGCAGCGAGTAGTTGCATCTGTTGGAGAGGTGTTGAGTGAACATGGTGGGGTCAGATACTTCAAGGTGACGTGCGATGAAAAATTGAACCCGCCGCACCTCATTGACGATAACAAATTATTGGTTGAGGTTTATGTGATATTCAATCGTCTCTGCCACCGCATTATGTTTTGCGCTGAGAACTTCCGAGTGAACTGGGATAAATTATGACACAATGGTTCTACGAGCGCAATCGTGAGTTAATTGAATCCTCTGTCAATAAAACCTTTGACGAATTGCTCTGGATGACGAAGGATGAATTCCGCCAATGGGTGATTGATCTTCGCCAGGAAGTCGTGCGCCTGTGGGATGACAAGAATCAACCACCTCGTGTGGGATTTGATAAGTCCGAGATCGTTGAACAATTCCAAACCCTTGAAGGTTGCATCGTCCAGCAATATGAGGGGGTGGATGAATACACAGGCGAACGAAACCTCTTCCGCCCGACGACCAACCTCGGTAACGCCGTCAATCAGTTCTTCCCTACGATGATGAAAACCAAGATCAATTATTCTAAGGACCCTGCCTTGGGAAAGTCAATCTATGATTACTTCGCTCGCCCTGACCTCCTTGAAAACTTCTTAATTTACGCAACTCGGCATTTCAAACGCGATAGTTTCTATAACTACTCTCGGTCAGTCCATGCTAGCGATCCTGATGAATTTCGCCAAGTGCCTCTCCCTATTGCCGCAACTGCCTCAGAGTGGATTTCAAAGTTTGAGTGCGACAATTACCGCAAACGCACAGGATGGGATTACTGGCTCGCACCAGAGAAGGATGAAGGCTACACTGGATACAACGAAGAACTCAAAGCCACAAAGAACCTGCGGCTCACTCGTGCCGAGATCGTCAACTTGCGCCTCCAAGGTATTATTCCCGATAACTCTACAACAAATGTAGATTGGGAGAAATCTGAAATCTATGGACTCCGTGTGTTTGAAATGGGACAAAAGGTATTCCCACTTGGACTCAAATGTTTCCGAGTGAGTTTTTGCCAGTACGCGGTGAACTTCCCTCCGGTCGTCGCCAAGTATGTCTATGAGAGATACACCGAAACCTGGAAAGCAGAACCTAACATTTTTGTGTGGGACCCTTCGGCTGGTTGGGCAGGGCGTCTGTTGGGCGCACTCGCCGTTGAGGACTCCCGGCACCTAACCTATCTCGGCAACGACCCAAACACTGACCATAATACCACACCGGGGCGCACCAAGTATCACGAGGTCGCCGACTTCTATCGTCAGCATGTTCACAAGGGTGGGATGTGGGCAATTGAACATAATGGATTTGAATTCTGGCAGAAGGGGTCCGAGGAAATGCAGTTTGACCCAGACTTCCAGCAATACAAAGGGAAAATTAGTCTAGTGTTCACCAGCCCTCCCTATTTTGCCAAGGAAGCCTACTCCGAGGACAAAGAACAATCCTACCTAAAATTCGCTCAATATGAATCGTGGCGTGATGGGTTCCTCAAGGAAACACTCAGGACCGCGGTTGAATGGCTACGCCCAGGTGGATATTTGGTTTGGAACATTGCGAATGCTGAATTTGGTGGCGTTACGCTGCCCCTCGAAACAGATTCCAGAGAATATCTGGATGCCTTGGGAATGCAATACATAGAAACAATCAAGATGGCTTTAGCACAGATGCCGGGGAGTCACAGGGTCCATGAGGATACCGGATTGCCCAAGACTAAGAACTTTTGTAAAGAGAATGGGCTTTGGCTCAAGTATGAGCCCCTGTTTGTGTACCGAAAATCTGCCTAATAGAGGGTCAGAAAGGGTCCAGGACGGGTCATTCCCTATTCCCACGACTCTTGATACACCCCAATTTCCCTGGTTTTTACCTCTCTCCTTATTTTTCAAGGACTTACCCCTCACTTGACAACTCCCTCGCTATTTGATAGACTTATAGCATGAAAGTTACAAAATCCCTCATAAAAGTCGGATCGGTCGTCGGTCATACCTCTCAATATGGTATGGGGAATTCAACAGGCATGGTCGTTGCGGAAGCCGGAAACAAATACGGTCGCCGATATGTTTGGGTGAATTATACCCATCCTCTTACCAAGAAAACCTATAACTGTGCGTTTTGGGATGCCACCCTCCTGCTGTCCAATCGGGCCCATGTTGTGCGCCCTGCCATTGAACTCAATTCTAACGTCAGTCTCTTTACTCAATAAAGGAACGCATGTATACTGTTGAATCAAAATCCATGCTCGCCAAACTCATGGCGACTGAGAACATTCGGGTTGAACACCACACGGGTGCAAAAACAGCAAAATTCAATCTGGCGACTCGCACCTTGATCTGTCCAGTCTGGAAGGATATGAGCGGCGACCTTTACGACCTGCTCATGGGTCATGAAATCTCTCACGCCCTCCGTACCCCGCTCGCGGGATGGCACGACTCTGTGATCTATGCGGGTGGGAACAAAAAAGCCAGTGCGAAGGAACGTAGCGCCTTCAAACATTTTCTCAATGTCGTGGAAGATGCACGAATTGAGAAACTTGTGAAGCGGCAATATCCTGGACTTCGTGGACCCATGTACAAGGGATACCATGATCTTCTAAAACGTGACTTCTTCGGGTTGTCCACCGTGGATGAACTGAACGACCTCTTTCTCATTGACAAACTCAACCTATCGGCGAAGGTGGGCAGCCTTCTGAGCATTAAGTTCACCGCAGAGGAACAACCCTTCTACGATGAAATGCAGACCCTCGAAACATTCGAGGATGTACTCGCATTGACTCGTAAACTCTATGCGTATAGTAAAAAAGAGCAGAAGGAAAAGAAGGAAGAAGAAAAGAAGGAAGAGGAAAAGAAGGAAGAACAGCAAGAGGAGTCGGCTGACTCAGAAGAGGGTGGGGCGACTGAGGGTGAAGAGGACAATCAAGAAGGATCAGAGGACGAATCCGAAGAGGGTGAGGAAGAATCTGGGTCTCAGGGGGAGAGTGATGAAGAAGATGAAGATTCCGATGACAGTGAAGATTCCGAAGAGAATGGCGAATCAGAAACGGGAGACGAGCCCGACGATAGTGAAGGTGGAAAAGATACGGACGCAGGGGATTCCAGCGACAAGGATCAAGGTGAGGACGAAGATTGTCAATCTAGTGCTCAAGGGCAAGATGCTAAAGAAGAGGATGGCAATTTCATCCCCGAAGCCAAAACAGACAAGAGTTTTCGCCGAAGAGAACATGCGCTGATAGACAACGGAACAATTCGGTCTATTCATCTGAACATCCCCACACCAAACCTCAAGGATATCGTTGCACCTGTGGCAATTGTGAACCGCGGGCTCACGAATTACTATATCTCTCCAAGAGAGAGGCAATTGGGACACACTCTCCTTACCGAATTCAGAGCCAAGAACGAGGACTATATCACACTCCTCGCAAAGGAATTCGAGATGAAGAAGGCGGCACGATCATTTAGCCAAGCCAAGAAATCTGAATCGGGGGATATCAACATTGGGAAATTGGCGAGTTATCGGACTGAGGACAACATTTTTAAGAAACTCCTGATTGTCAACAAAGGCAAGTCTCATGGGTTGATCCTCTTGTTGGATCGTTCTTCTTCTATGCGTGATAGTACAGAATCCGCCACAGAGCAGATTTTGATTATGGCAGTGTTCTGCCGCAAGGTGAACATCCCCTTTGCCGCATATACCTTCGTGGATAATAGCAACATATCCTCACGACATGATTTTGGAATGCGTACCCTCACTCCATTCAGCACAGGGCCGAATGAATTTGTGGCGAATCGTCTCTCATTCCGAGAGATTTTGAATTCCTCAATGCAGGCGTCAGAATTTAACAATGCTATGTCCAATCAATTATTGTTAGCCAAATCGTTGAGACGAGATTCACTTGACGCTCGGCAACTTTCAATACCGGACCATGAGGATATGGGGTCCACTCCATTGAACGAAGCAATCATTGTGTTGCGTGATCTTCTGCGTCAATTTAAGCGCCGCCATCGTTTGGATATCGTGAATGCAGTCATTGTCCATGACGGTGACTCGGATAGAAATTACATCTTCAATGGTGGGGGCACACAATATACCCGTGACAGAGGTGGAAACATTTCGGCCGGGGTGCCTGAATCCCATCGCTTTGACACACAGTATGATCGTGTGACGATCCATGATGTTAAGGAAAAGGTGTCATTTGATTGCCCGGTAAATAACCGGGGGCTCCAGACTGCCTTGCTCTCATGGGTGCAAGCCACGACGGGTTGTGGTGTCTTTGGATTCTACATCACTGGAAAATCAGACGATGCTAGACATGCACTCCAGAAAATGTATGTGAATAAACTTGGAGTCCCGCTGGGCGCCGTGGGACGGTTTGATAGTGATACCTCAAACAAAGCCTTGCTTTTGGCACAACTCCAACACAAATTGAGTGAGGAGAAGTTCCTTGAGTCTTACAGTGAAGGGTACAGCCGATTCTACTTCATCCCAGGTGAGAAAGCCTTGGCAGCGGATAACGGGGAACTCCTCAACACCGCCTCCTCTGGAAAGTGGACGCCCAATCGTTTGCTTGCCGCATTCAAGAAGGTAAGCAAAAAGCGGGTTGTGAGTAGGGTACTGGTGAGTCGTTTTATTGAGTTGATCGCAACTGCTTGAAATTGTTCAGGAATGCACACATTAGAATTCTCTAATGTTACCGCTTTTGACTTGACATTTCCTGTGGTTATGATACACTTATAGAGTCAGTTTCTTATCAATAGGAGCATTTTGACATGCGAGCGAATAAAGAACGATACGAGTTATGGATTCAGTTGTTGGTGGCGACCGGAAAGTCCATCGTCAATATGAACGACATTCGTAAGATCATGGCAGAGAACAACCTTAAGGAGCCGCAGTGGTATACTAAAGATCAAGCGGTTCGCGCAGGTCGTGGTTTGTTCCATGTGCCCTTTGCCAAAGTGTCCAAGGCACCCGCTGAGGAACTTACTGAGGTCTCAAATCTCAACACCACTCTTGAACCCCTTGTGCATACCGTTCCCGCTCAAAAACGCGCCCGTATCTCTTCCTTGATTACTGATATTGAGGAACAGGGCAGCATTCCTACCAAGTATAAAAACTTCGTGCCTTTTGGTCCCTTTGATGATGTCAAGGCAATCATCGCATCACGACAATTCTATCCTGTGTTTATTACTGGGGCGTCCGGTAACGGAAAAACCATGTCTGTTGAACAGGCCTGTGCGATTCTTGGACGTGAGTACGTTTTGGTCAGCATGACACCGGAGACTGATGAAGGTGACTTGCTCGGTAACTATGTGCTTATTGACAATGCAATGGTATGGCGGGATGGTCCTGTGACGATTGCTGCTCGCCGAGGTGCCGTGCTGTGCGTTGATGAAATTGACTACGGAGCGCAAAACCTCTCTTGTTTGCAGCGAGTCCTGGAAGGGAAACCTTTCTTGCTCAAGAAGAAGGGTGAGATCATCACTCCGGCAGAAGGATTTCAGATTTTTGCGACTGCCAACACTAAGGGGAAGGGATCAGAGGATGGGCGGTATATGTTTACCAACGTCCTCAACGAATCATTCCTTGAGCGATTCCCAATCACGTTTGAACAGCCGTGGGCGCCGAACAACGTGGAAAAGCGAATTGTCAAGAAGGAACTTGAGACCGCTGGGCGGCCGGACGATGAATTTGCCGATAACCTTGTCATGTGGGCGACTGTTGTGCGAAAAGCGCATGATGAAGAAGCGGCATTACAAGAAGTCATCTCAACTCGGCGACTCGTACATATTGCGCGGGCGTATCCGATATTCAACGGAGATCGGATCAAGTCTATCACGGTATGCTTGAATCGCTTTGATGATATGACCAAGGCATCCTTGATTGACCTCTATGCGAAACTGGACGCCTCAGTTACCGTGGATAATACCATGCAACCTATCAGACCTTCGGTAGACTCTGATGATTCTCCTGATGGTGAGTCGGTAAGTTCCTAATTCGGTAGCAACAAAATTAGTTCTTGACAAGAGGGTGCCTTATGTGATATCATGATTCCTGCAATGTGAGTTGAGAGTTGTTCTCTTAGTCATGGAGGTTTGCCGCGCTCCTTTTTCTGCGGCAGTCAATAGTGAGGTTTTTATGTCGCATGTTTCAGCCAAGTCCCGTATCCTTACCTTCTTGAGCAAGACTGAGGGTTATAACACTCTTAGCGTTGCACAGGCGCAAGCCCGTTTCAACGTCAAGAATGTGTCCGCCCTTGTCGCTCAACTTCGTGCAGAGGGTTATGCCATCTACACGAACATGAAGCGCCGAGCCGATGGTAGCCCAGTGGCTATTTACCGCTTGGGCCGTCCGTCTGCATCCTTTGCAACGAACTGCTCGTTCCGTGGTGTGGTTGCTAAGGGCACGAACTAATCCATAGTTCGACCTGCTCTACTGGTAGGGGACTCTCGCAATGAGGGTCCCCTACTTTTCTCGGTCTGCGGTTGTGAAACTTCCAGCCATGAGGGCACCTTCATTTCCGTACTGGGCGTCTGCATTCCCGTACTGGGCACCTGAATTTCCGAATGGTTGGAAGATTTCATTATATGGCAAAACGTTCAAAAATAATTCCTGATGGTTTCTTTGGGGGCCCTGCTTACCTTGTCCACTATACCGGCAAGCAAAAGAAACATCTTGTGCGTCCAATGGCTGTTGATATTGGTGGAGGTAATTGCCATGTTGCAAACAATGCCGTTGAAACCGATCCAATTGTTAAATACGCCAACCTTTCTGAGGTCATTCAATCTGTTTTTGATTTAGCGCCCAAGGATGTAGAAACAATCATTGTATTGGAGAGTACCGGATCAAACTATCATATACCCAAATATAATGCCGGACTCGACCTTTCTAAAAAACTCGGCGTCAAAATTAAGACAGTCACATCAAAATCCACAATGGCGGAAAGAAAAAATCGTAACTATACTCAAGATCAGAAGAATGACAAACTTGAGGCTCATTTAATTTTTCATACTGCCACAGAAACAAACTTTGAACTTAGCAACCCAGCCTATGGGGAAATTCCACCACCTGTCTGCATCAAGAATAAAATTATTCTCACCAGATGGGACAGTCCCCCTTACAGAGAGGAAATTCCTTGGCTTGAATTTCACAATCTTCCAACAGACCCTATACAATGTCAATGGCTTATCGTTGCACAAGATGTATATGACAGGGGAGGCAATCAAAAAATGCTTGATAATGAGAATGGGTTGTATGCTCATGCCCCTAGGTCCATACAACGTGCTACCGCTTTTAAGCAAACCCTACCTTCTCGTGTTGGAGTTCTTGCAGAAAGAGTGCAGATTAAAAAGAGAAAAATGCCGGATATGGGAAATAAGAAGGCACGTAAAGCCGGTATGAAATCTCTCAGGCCAGAAGCGAGAAGGATATTCGCAATCCTCAAAAAGGACATTAGGGATGGTGTGTGTAAGTCCTATCAAGATATTAAACCTGCCACACTCCAATTTCAGGAAAAGAAATCATGATTTTTCGTAAATGGGATTTGCGGTTCATTGAACTCGCCCGACATATTTCCACATGGTCCAAAGACCCATCCACCCAAGTGGGTGCGGTGATCGTTGACAAACGCAACCGTGTAATCAGCATGGGATACAACGGATTTCCACGAGGCATCAAGGATACCCCAGCACGATTGAATGACCGCGAGACAAAGTATTCAATGGTCGTGCATGGCGAAATCAATGCCCTCCTCTTTGCGACTCAACCCCTCCTTGACTCAACGATCTATCTTTGGCCGTTCCTCTCCTGCTCCAAGTGTACCGCTATCATTATCAATACCGGTATCAAGCGAGTGGTGGCGCCCATCTGCGATAATCCACGATGGAATGAATCCATTGAACTCTCCCGCGACCTCTATCATGAGGCGGGGGTCTCTGTGGTCCTCCTACCGGGGTTCCATGAGAAGCAAGGAAACGCATGAACGAAGTACCTGTGATATGGGTGTTCGCTGCCTTCGTCTATGGCATGGTTGTGCTTAGAATCTCTCAATACTTCATGTCGTATGAGACACGAAAACGGGACAAACGTAAAAAGTATCAAAAACGAACACATAGATAAGACTAATGAGTTTCATTATTCAACGGAGGTGACCTTTGGAAATCAAGATAGATTTGGACCAACTTCGCAAGCATAAAATTTTCATCGCCACCCCCATGTATGGAGGAATGGCCTGTGGGATGTATCTCAAGAGTTGCCTTGACCTGCAAACCATCTTCCAGCAATACGGGATTCCTTCCCGGTTTTCATTCATCTTCAACGAATCGCTGATTACCAGGGCCCGTAATTACCTCGTTGATGAATTTCTCCGCACGGATTTCACTCACCTGCTCTTTATTGATGCTGATATTCACTTCAACCCACAGGATATTATCGCCATGCTTGCCCTGGATAAGGACGTGATTGGTGCACCGTATCCTAAGAAAGCCTTGAACTGGGGCAACATTGCGAAGGCGGCACGAAATCACCCCGAACTTGATCCAAAGGAATTGGAAAATGTCGTGGGGGATTATGTGTTCAATGTAGTGAAGGGTACAGAACGATTCCAGGTGTCTGAACCCCTGGAAGTCATGGAGATTGGTACAGGTTACATGCTTGTCAAGCGTGAGGTGTTTGCTGTCTGGGCGGCCGCCTATCCTGAGAAACGTTACCGTCCAGACCATGTGGGTCAAAAGAATTTTGATGGTACCCGCTACATTCATGCCTATTTTGACACTGAGATTGACAAGGATTCTGAACGCTACCTCTCTGAGGACTATGCCTTCTGCCAATGGTATCGCCGCGCGGGTGGACATATTTGGCTCTGTCCGTGGATTCAGACGCAGCATGTCGGCACGTATGCCTTCACAGGCAACATGGCAAAGATTGCCGATCTGACAGGGACACTCTAATGATTATCGGACTGCTCGGTTTCATTGGATCGGGAAAAGGGACCGCCGGGGATATCCTGGCGTCCAAACATGGATTTGTTCAGGACTCATTTGCTCGGCCGCTGAAAGATGCGGTCGCAGCAATCTTTGGGTGGGATCGTCAAATGCTTGAGGGCGCGACACACGACTCCCGCACCTGGCGTGAACAACCTGATGAATTTTGGTCTGAAAAGTTTGGCTCTCCATTCACCCCACGACAGGCGCTCCAACTCATGGGCACCGAAGCAGGCCGTAACGTCTTTCATAAAGACCTGTGGGTCGTGTCACTCCTTCAACGAAATCAAGGTCGTGATGTAGTGATTACCGATGTACGATTCAAGAATGAAATTAAAGCCGTGCATCAAAACGGTGGATTGATTGTTCGCGTGAGCCGTGGGCCCGAGCCCGATTGGTATGATGTAGCACACAAAGCAAACGGTGAACCATCTGATGAACAAGCCGTGGCGCTAGCCTCTATGATGTTCAGCAAAATTCACTCCTCTGAATGGGATTGGATCGGCAGTCCGATCAACCACACCATTTATAACGATGGGACACTTACCGAACTTGAGGACGCTGTTCGGTATCTGGTTGAGAATCAAAATCTCTTCTTGACATCTCTGTAGGGTTGTGCTATACTTTATCATTATTCACTTGTGAGGGCCCCATGCAACTGTCAAAAAATACGCTCGAAGTGCTCAAGAATTACGCCTCTATCAACGAAGGGTTGTTTATCAAGAATGGCAACATGCTTCGCACAGCGAACAAGGGCAAGACGATTCTTGCCGAGTCCGTTGTTGATGAAACATTCCCTGCTACCTTTGGAATTGGCGACCTCAATCAACTCCTCTCCATCTTCTCCCTCGATAAGAGCACCCCTGAATTAAACATTGATGGGAATGATGTGGTTGTCAAGGCATATGGTGGACGTAGCAAGATCACCTACCGTTGCTGTGACTCCTCAAATATCAAGACCCCACCAGACAAGGATATCGCAGTCCCAACGAAGGATGCCATATTCCTATTGACCGAACCTGACATGGAATGGATTCTTAAGTCCGCCAGTGTCTTGGGCGCACCAAACATCGCAGTCGTGCGTTCCAATGGAATGCTCTCGTTGCGTGTGTTGGATGGGCAGAACGACTCTGCACATACTGATACTCTGGAAATTGAAAAGCAATCTGGACCGGATGCCTTCCTGATGTTCAAAGTGGAGAACTGGAAAATGATGATCGGTACCTACAAGGTCGTCGTTTCCTCAAAGGGTGTGGCGCATTTTGAACACACAACCCGCAAGATTCAATACTGGGTCGCTCTGGAACAAAAGGCAAAGTAGGTATCTCTACGCACTTTAACCTCTGACACCCGGGTCCGTAAGGATTTCGGGTGTCTTGGTATGAGGATGACCCTTAGACCCTTCTCCGACCCTCCAAAGCCCCTCAAAAGGCTGTTTTTGAAAGGAACCTATGCTCAAACATGTACTCTGGACTGAGAAGTATCGACCTGCCACGGTTGACGCTTGTATTCTCCCCGAACGCCTCAAACTCCCTTTTGCCGAATACGTCAAGCACCGCTTGATTCCCAATCTTCTACTCTCAGGAGGTGCAGGGGTTGGAAAAACCACGATTGCGAAAGCCATGTGTGAAGAGATTGGCTGTGATTATTTGGTGATAAACGGATCAGACGAATCCGGTATTGATGTATTCCGCACCAAGATTAAAAACTATGCCTCCTCTCTCTCGTTGCAGGGTGGACGAAAAGTTATTATTATTGATGAAGCCGACTATTTGAACCCCAACTCCACCCAACCTGCGTTGAGAAATGCAATGGAAGAGTACGCGGGTAACTGCTCCTTTATTTTCACCTGCAACTTCAAGGGTCGTATCATTGAACCCTTACATTCTCGTTGTGCGGTAGTGGACTTCACACTCAAGCCTGCCGAGAAGCAGAAGATGGCAGCGGATTTCTTCACCCGTGTCCAATCTATCCTCAAAGCAGAATCGGTGGATTATGATAAGGCGGTCTTGGTGGAATTTCTTAAAAAGTTCTTCCCTGACTTCCGACGCATTATTAACGAACTCCAGCGGTATTCCAGTTTTGGAAAAATTGATGTAGGGTTGCTCAGTCACCTCGGTGATGTAGATATTGCGGAGATCGTCAAGCACCTCAAAGCCAAGGACTTTGGTGCGCTCAGGAAGTGGGTCGCTACTCATGATATTGACCCAGCCACCTTATACCGCAAACTCTATGACAATATGTACGCGGTGTTGAAACCTGAATCCATCCCACAAATGGTCCTATTGCTGGCAGACTACCAGTATAAGTCTGCGTTCGTTGCGGACCAGGAAATCAATTCTATGGCGCTCCTGGTTGAACTTATGATGGGGTGTGAGTTTCAATGATACAGAATCACACGCTGCTGGCAAGATTAGTCCCTAAGAGGGCAAAGATAACCCGCCAGTATGTGATTCTGTTCAATGAATAGAGTATACACCGAATGGCAAAAATGATCCTTGACGGGCAAAGTCAACCCGCTCGGTGTTTATACTCTATTTCTATTCAATAAATGGTTTGTGCGTCGAATGGCAACACTGATCCCTGACGGGCAAAAACAATCCGCTCCTCGCACATGCCACAATTTCATAATCTGTGGGCCGAAGGCAAATGAGGTCGCTCACGCGCAAGTCCTATCCGTTGGTTCACAGATTATATTTTATAATGGAGGGTGCTGTGTATTATAGTTTGGATTATGGAAAAGGTTGGATTGTATTGTCGTGGGGTCCAGGAGAAAATGACCACAGCCTTCATAAGACGTTTGTGGAGTTGTTGAAAGACGTTCCAGAAGGTTCTATCCTGATTGCCGAACGTTCTTTGGCAAACTTTGATATCAAAGACTACAACAACGGGTTAGTGTTGGCCGAACAGAGAAAAATCGAACTGCGAGCAGTATCAACCCATGCGGCAAAGGGATACCGAAGAAAATGGAATGAACCTAAACCTAGTCGGAACGCAACAATAAAGGACGATATCAAGGACGCCAAAATACTACTATTATTGTTTGGGGAGGGCAGCAACCGAGCCTTTGGTTCTTTCGAGGAACGTAAACCAAAACCATTACCGACAAACCTGCGGGCCCGCCTAACACGAAAGGTTGTTGACGCTCGAAGAAATGAGAAGTGGAAGCAACAAAAACAATGGTTGAAAAGTCATGGGTTTGAACTAGCAACTGTGCTATGTAGTGCTCGTGTAGTAGCAGAAGAGGTTCTCGCCTTGGGGTTGGGACGAAAGGAATACCGGAAGTATACACGCATATCGGAATATGGAAGGGCCCTTCCCATCCATCGCTCAAATGGAACCAACTGGCTGTTCAGAAAAACAAAGAAAAAGGATTGGAGTCGGTTGGAAGATAGAAAAGTAAGAGCCAAAGCGGTGAACCAAATGATTGATAGAATCTGGCACCAGAGCACTATCCCTGACAGAACTTTAGAGGAATTTTTCCAATGAGCCTGTGGGTAGTTGAAAAACGACCAAAGGTTGCTGTGTCAGAGGTGGTCGCCTACTTTCTTAAGTGGGTTGACTTCATTCGTTTTGCCAAACTAGTTTGTGTGGTGGGTAAAACTCTGGATAAACAGCAATTCAGGATGCTTAAGGCACTCTTCCTTGAGGTTGGGCTCTCTGTCTACTCCAATGGGAAAGTGAAATATATTGGTGAGGTTGGGTGCGATTTTATTCTTGTGGAACTCATGGGTGTTCGTGTCGAGATGAAGTTTGTTGGGGATGCCATCTTTTCAAAAAAATTGAAAACTCTCAAGAAAAACACAACAGTAAAATTGATGAACACAAACGGCACGAATAACTATGATAGACTACCATTAGAGTTTGCTGATTTCCTCCTTGTGATATCAACCACTGGGGCGCTTCTAATAGATAAGGAAACGGTGGAACAATATCTAAAAATGACAGGAGATGGCATCACCGCCTGTTTTCCAACAAAACTCGGACAAGTGTTCCTCAGTCCCAAAGATATGTGTGTGGAGTATAACTCATCAATCAACGTAATGGAATTGTTGATGAAACTTATTATTCGTGTTGTGAAGATGATATCATGAGTCCCTTTGATTTCGTCAAAGAAATTCAGTCCAGCAAACGTGACCTTATGGCTGACCCTCAGTCTGAGAAAGACTATGTGCCGTTTGTGGTGAATCGAGCCCTCTCCTATGAACTGGATTGTGTCATGGAAGCCAATGCCATGAACTCGCGGCACCATTTGGACAAGAAGATGCAGTTTGGCTACCTCCTCAAGATCGTTCGCGCCCGAAGGCGTCCATTCCACAAATGGGCAAAGAAAGTAGAAGCCGAGCATGTGGAGTGTGTGAAGAAATTTTGGGACTGCTCTGAGCGCAAGGCGCTTGAAATTCTTCGTATCCTCACTCCCGAACAAGTTGAGCAAGTGATACGCATTACCGACATGGGTGGACTTACCAAAAAACCTAAATAACCTCGTTGATTCTACATCTATGAGGTTATCATGCTGGATATTGAAACGTGCGTTGAAATATCGCTCAAATCCCCTGACGATTTCTTAAAAGTCCGAGAGACCCTCTCACGCATCGGTGTCGCCTCCCGCAAAGAGAAAATCCTCTATCAATCGTGCCATATTCTCCATAAGCGAGGTCGCTACTTCATCCTCCATTTCAAGCAACTTTTCGCCCTTGACGGTAAACCCACAGACATCTCTGAGAACGATATTGCTCGCACGAATGCTATTGCCCGACTCCTTGCTGAGTGGGGTCTCGTGGTATTAGTGAACCCGCAAATTATGGTTGAAGTCGCCCCGCTGCACCAGATCAAAATTATCACTCACAAAGAGAAAAATGAGTGGCAGTTGGTGACTAAATACACAATAGGAAAAAAGAGAGTTGAACCTACAGTCTAATGGTAGTCTGTGTGCCGATGGCAAAAATAATCCCTCACGGGCAAGTATAATCCGCCGGTGCACAGATTATTTTATGCGGCAACATTAAATTTCTCTAATGTTGCCGATCAGAGCCGGTCTCGGTAATAGACCCCTGAATGGAACGTATACATATCTTTATCCGAACCTCTTAAGAACCCATAAGGACTTAAGTTCTTCAAGTCTTAAAGACCCCATAGGTATAAACTTCTGGAATGCGACGAACGGAGTGAGGAGCCTACATACCTACCGGTCTGTTAAGACACGCGGGGCGCGTGGCCTCAGAAGGAACTCATTGCCGATTCATCACATTATTCCCAAGCATGAATGGCTCGAACGTTTCGGGAGCCTCAAGGGAGTTAATGCCACAGACAACACGGTTAATCTCACACTTTCTCAACATGCCGAAGTGCATTTGATTCTCTACGAACTCAACGGTAATGAGAACGACCTGTTAGCCTATAATGCTTGTGTTGGAATTTTATTAAAACGAAAACCCCTTAAGATTCTCAAGAAGAAACAATACTCACCGAAGAAGCGCAAAGCCCGCAACACTTACAAGAAATACAGAATATGATTGCTCATTCACCACGGTTCCTCCACCCCATTGACCAACTCAAGGTGCTTGCCGGAGAAGTCGTTACTCCTCATGAACACCGTACGACTGGGTTCATGCAAATCATCTGCGGTACCTGCAAGACACCCATCACTACCTCCATGAGTTTCCAGATTAACGGGATGGCCTCTTGTCATGATTGTTCTCACGACCATAGGATTTCATATAATGTCTGTAAGCGTCCTTTTAAGACTCCTCACCCACGGAAATTGGCAGATCGTTCTCCAAAACCTGACCCAGCATTAGGGAACGGATTTGGACAGGCATCAGGATTTGTAACAACCTTCGCGGCAACTGAACATTTTATCAAGAACCCGAATAGTGGATTATGAACTGGCTTCAATTTTACCGCGCTTATCTCCAGGCACCCTTCCCATATATTCATAATCGCTGGATCAATCCAAGCGACCGTGTCATTATCAGACACCCTGAATTTAATAAGGGACATTATCATGATGCCGACTACATCATGCTCTATGCCATCTTTCAAATGGTGGTGGATTATGTGGAAATTGAGTGTGTGGTATTTCCAGCCACCACCGACTGCTTTGAGACACGTTGGCAATCAATCAACCGATGGATTCATGATCTACCGGTCCTCCATTGGTTCCTGAAACCTGTTCGTAATGCTCGCCGAGGACTCCATCACCTTCGATGGGCGATGAAGATTAAGGACAATGACTCCCAACGTCAATTTGCGGTAGATATCTTCAAAGTCTATAAGTTCTGGGTCCATGATCGTCCAGCCCGCAAAGACCCGTTTACGACCTATTACGCCCTTCGTGAGGGGAAGGATTGGAAGGGGAAGTTAACTCCAAAAGAACGCAAAGCCTTGAATCGGGCCCAAAAGTTGGAGACTAAGTATGAGAAGGAAGATGAACGTATGCTACATCTGATTATCAAACAGCGAGGTGGATTATGGATATAAACCAACTTTCCCCACATTTCTCTGTCAAGGAACTTACTCGCTCAGATACCGCGGTACGTTTAGGGATAGATAATACTCCAACGGCAGAATATCTTAAAAATCTCTTGGTGATGTGTGAGAAGGTGTTGGAACCTGTTCGCGCACATTTTGGTCCAGTGCGAGTGAACTCAGGGTACCGCAGCCTTGCGTTGAATATGGCGGTCAATCCGATGACCTCCACGATTGATAAGTTGAGCAAGCATTGCACTGGCCAGGCGGTGGATTTTGAAGTGATGGGTACTTCAAATGTGATTGTGGCTGAGTGGTGCAGAGACAATCTTCCAGAGTACGATCAGATCATTTTAGAATTCTACACACCTGGCGATCCAAATTCTGGATGGGTGCATGTGGGATTTGTGGAAGGGCACAACAGGAAGCAATTGCTCACAGCAGCCCGAGTGAGCGGCAAGACAGAGTATAAGGTTGGGTTAATCGCATAACAGAGGATTTTATTATGATTAAAGAGCAGCAACAAGTGGCAGAGTTTCACAAGACCTTTGAAATACCTGATAGTGTCTACCCCACCATTGTCGATCATGAGACGCAGGAACTTCGGGTACGGTTGATCCAGGAAGAATTTGATGAACTGAAAGAAGCAATGGATAAAAAGGATTTGATTGGCATTGCCGACGGCCTTGCTGATATCCTCTATGTGGTGTACGGCACGGCTGTCTCCTACGGTCTTGATATGGACCCGATCTTCCAAGAAGTGCATCGTTCCAACATGTCCAAGGTTGGTGGACACAAGCGAGAGGATGGGAAGTGGGTGAAGCCACCAACGTATTCCAAAGCCGATCTCGCCCCAATCATTCGTCAACAAATTTTTAACATGGAGGTTTCATCATGAGCGTGAAGTTAGTGGTATTTAATAATGGTCTACAAATTCTCGGAGACTTGGTTGATAAGGACGAAGAGAAGAAAGCGGTAATTCTCAGTAAACCGGTACAGTTAATTATGGTGCCAGGACAAGATGGTGCGCCCAAGGGGCAAGTCGGTATGGCATTCGCTCCATTCTTGCAATACACCACGGAATGGGAGACTGGTCTTTCGTTTGTGGTCGGAGATATCCTCACGGTGGGTACCCCTCAGCGTGATTTGGAGAATTCCTACAACACGGCATTCGGATCAGGGATATTGTTACCGCCAGGGGTAGGACGAGCATAAAGTGCTTGACACCCGGGCCCTCCTGTGTTACACTACAGGATGAAATTTTACACGAATGTTGCCTGTCAGGGTAATTACATTTATTATCGTGGCATAGAGAACGGTCGGCGCGTACACATGAAGATGGAGTATTCGCCGACACTTTATGTCCCATCTCCTGCCCCCACACTCCCAGGCCGTGATTACTGGCGAGACCTCCAAGGCAATGCCGTTGAACCAATGCAGTTCGATGGGATTGCTGATGCCCGTGAATTCATCAAAAAATATGAAGAGGTGGAGAGTTTCACGATCTTTGGTAATTCAAAGTTTGAGTACACCTTCATTGCAGACCAACACCCCGAAAAAGAAATTGAATGGGCCCTCGACAAGGTTGTGGTGGCCTATGTTGATATTGAAGTCGGATCAGAAGGCGGAATGCCTAATGTGGACACTGCGAATAATCCCATTACTGCCATCACAGTGAAGTTCTCCAACGACCCACAGTATTATGTGTTTGGATGCAAGACCTTCATTCCCCACCGACCAGATGTTGAATGGAAGTATTGTTTTGATGAACAAACAATGCTTGAATCCTTCATGTCGCTCTGGAAGGATAAGTCGCCTGATATCATCAGCGGATGGAACATTAAGACCTTTGATATTCCCTACCTTGTGAATCGTATGGCTTGCCTTGAGGGTATGGGTGAAGAACGGGCCCGTTGGCTGAGCCCTTGGGGTCGCATCACTCGCAAAGAGGATCAGTTCTACGGAAAACCTGTCACAACCTATCAACTTTTGGGACTGGCAACCCTTGACTATCTGCAACTCTTCCGCAAATATGCAAAGAACTATAACCAAGAGTCCTATAAGTTAGACCATATCGCCCATGTGGAACTCAAGGAACGTAAACTTGACTACTCTGAATACGAAACCCTCCATAACCTCTACCGAGATAATTTCCAAAAATTTATTGAGTATAACATTCATGACGTTGAGTTGGTAGAAAAGTTGAACGCCAAGGGGCGTTTGATTGATCTGGCGATAATTCTGGCGTATGATAACAAGACCAACTACGAGGATTGTTTCACCCAGGTGCGTATGTGGGATGCAATTTGCTACAACTTCTTGCGTGGGAAGGGAATAGTTGTTCCCCCGAAGAAGCACACCAGCAAAGATCAAGCCTATGAAGGCGCATATGTGAAGCCTCCGCTCTGTGGACTATTCAAGAATGTGATGGGGTTGGACTTGACCAGTTTGTATCCCCACCTCATGATGCAGTACAATATGTCACCTGAGACGTTGATTGAACCTGAGAACTATACCGATGCTATGCGCGGGGTCTTGGAACAGACGGTGAATGTTGAGCGGTTGCTTGAAAAGAAGGTCGACCTCTCAAAATTAGTGGGCTGCACCCTTACTCCAAATGGACAATTCTTCACGACGACTCGGATTGGATTCCTTGCTGAGATCATGCAAAACATGTTTGAATCGCGTGTCGTGTATAAGACAAAGCAACTTGAGGCTGAGAAGGAAAAGGAGGCCTGCACCGATGCTGAACGACGAAAAGAACTTACCTCCATCATTTCTCGTTATGAGAACCTCCAATTAGCCAAAAAGGTTGGACTCAATTCAGCCTACGGCGCCATGGGTAGTGAATACTTCCGGTTCTTTGATATTCGTATTGCCGAAGGAATTACGTTGGCAGGACAATTGAGTATCAGATGGATCGGAAACGAATTGAATGGTTATCTCAATGGTTTGTTGAAGAGTGAGAATAAAGATTATGTGATTGCCAGTGACACCGATTCAGTTTACTTAAATCTTGAACCACTGGTCGCTAAGGTGTTCAAAGGGCCCCAGGAGACGCAGAAGGTGATTAACTTCATGGATCAAGTCTTTAGGACGAAGATCAAGAGCGTCCTGGATGTAAGTTTTCAAGCCTTGGCAGACTATACTCATGCGTATGCTCAGAAGATGAAAATGAAGCGTGAGGCTTTGGCTGACAAGGGTATCTGGACTGCGAAGAAACGGTACATCCTCAACGTGTGGGATAGTGAAGGGGTGCGCTACAAAGAAGCCAAGATGGTGATTCATGGACTGGAAGCCATTAAGTCATCCACACCAAGTCTGGTGCGTGAGAAGATTAAGGCAGCACTAAAAATTATCATGAATGGTACCGAGGAGGAGTTGGTTGCGTTTGTGGAAGCGTTCAAGAAAGAGTTTCGGACACTTCCTATCAGTGATATCGCATTTCCTCGTGGGTGCAACGGGATGGATAAGTACATCAACAAGACTGGCAAGAAGGAACGTCGGTTCAGTGGATTTGGAGAGCCTGACGAAGGTAGCACTATTTATGTGAGCGGTACCCCAATTCATGTGAAGGGCGCATTGATTTATAACTTTTGGCTCAAAAAGATGCAATTGGATGGTCAGTATGAGACGATCCAGAATGGTGAGAAGGTGAAGTTCGTCCATTTGAAGAAGGGTAATAAGTTTGACGATACGGTCATTTCGTTCATCCAACGTATTCCAAAAGAATTTGAGTTGGAAAAACAGGTGGATTACGATGAACAATTTGAAAAAACCTTTCGTGAACCACTAAATATAGTGTTATCGTCAATAGGTTGGCATTCAGAAACGCAGTTTACATTGGAGGATTTCTTCTCATGAATCGTAGTGAAGCCCTATTATTGCAGGTTGCCGAAGAAGCCTCAGAGGTGTCACAGGCTGCATCAAAGTGTATCCGTTTTGGTCCAACTCATACCTGGCCCACCCGCCAGGGACAAGCCCGTGAACGTCTCTATCAGGAATTCCTTGAGTGTATGGCGTTGATTGAAATGTGTCAGGATGAAGGGATTCTTCCTGATTGTATTGACGACAAGGATCGTGCCGCCATTGAAGCCAAGAAAGAACGAGTGGAGCATTTTCTCACCGTCTCAGAAGAATTAGGAACCGTCCAATGAAAAAAGATTTTCGCCAAGTCCATCTACCGAAGATGAAGTATGTTGGTCCCTGCCTCTGTACCCGTTGCGGTAAGGAATTCAGTTCTGCCGATCTGATCGCCGGGGTTCGCACCAAAGGACATGATGATAAGCAACTTTATGCACAATGGTACTGCCCTACCGTTGATTGTAATGGATTTTTGAATAGTGGGGTCTACTTCAAACCTACCGATGCTAGGACTCCTAGCCCCAAGACTTGATTTTTGTGTCCGTTTCTGTTATACTATGTTTTTGCTCACCCACCCAGAGGATTTACTATGTCATCAATGATGGATCGTCTTAAGAAAACTTCCAGTGTCGAGATTGCGAGTGTTTTAGAAAACTCTGAGGTATTCGGCGAACGCCAGAACTGCCCTACCGAAGTCCCAATCATCAACATTGCGCTCTCTGGCACCCTCAAAGGTGGATTGACTTCCGGGGTCACCCAGATCGCTGGTCCCTCCAAACACTTTAAGACAGGTCTCGCCCTCCTTCTCATGCGCTCCTTCCAAACCGCGCATAAAGACGGTGCCATTTTGTTCTACGATTCAGAATTCGGTTCGCCCCCAGCCTACTTTGATACCTTCGGGGTTGATAAGAAAAAGGTCTTTCACACACCCATCACCGACGTGGAACAACTCAAGCATGACATCATGATTCAGTTAGCCGAAGCCAAGCGCGGTGATCCCCTCATGATTGTGATTGACTCCATCGGACAACTTGCTTCCCTCAAGGAAGTGGAGGATGCGATTGAGGGTAAGAGTGTGGCTGATATGACTCGCGCCAAGGCGATTAAATCACTCTTCCGTATGATTACCCCGCACCTCAAGATCAAGGATATTCCCCTTGTGGTGATTAACCATACATACAAAGAGATCGGGATGTTCCCGAAGGATATTGTGGGTGGTGGAACTGGGTCCTACTTTGCCGCTGACACTATTTGGATTGTTGGTCGTCAACAAGAGAAGGTGGATGGGAAGGTTGAAGGATTCAACTTTGTTTTGAACATTGAGAAATCACGCCAGGTGAAGGAAAAATCCAAGTTCCCAGTTACCGCAATCTTTGATTATGGGATTGAACAGTACTCCGGTCTCTTACAGATTGCGCTTGACGGTGGCTTCGTTGAGAAGCCGAGTCCGGGTTGGTATATCAAGAAGGGTGAGAAAACCAAGGTCCGAGAAGCCGATACAAAGGATATGGCATTCTGGAAAGATATCTTAGAGAATGAGGCATTCAATGAATATGTTCGCAAGACTTTTCAAGTGGCTTATGGGGATATTCTGGCAGCAGACCCCGACGCTGACACCACTGAAAAAGGAAAATAAGGATTTTCTCTTTACTGAGATCATCCTCGCAGAGGAGAAAGTTACCGCAGTTAAACTGCTTGACGGACCTTATGCGAATGTGGTATATTATTATGGTCATGTGAAGGTCGTGCCAGAGGGCACCTCCCATCGCCTGGCGTATCAATATACTATTTGGGATTCTGCTGGATTATCCAAGGCAGACTTGGTACAATCACAAGAGTTTACAACTCTGATAGGCGATGTATTGGTAGCAATTATCGCAGATGAAAACAATTCGGGAGAATATAATGGTCCGTCTCGAAGCCACGATATTGAAGAATCTGATTTATAGTGAACCCTACATGCGGAAGGTGATTCCCTTCCTCAAAGAAGCCTACTTCAAAGAACCCATAGAACGAATCGTTTTCAAGGAAATATCCGCGTTTGTGGAGAAGTTCAAGAATCCACCGACGCATGAAGCCCTGGTTATCAATCTCACTGAGTCACGCGAACTGAAAGAAGAACAGGTCCGTGATGCAGTGGAATTACTCAAACAGGTGCACCAGGACCGCAAAGAACCTACCGATCTTCCTTGGCTGAACGAACAGACAGAAAAGTTCTGCCAAGATTCCGCTCTCTACAACGCCGTCCTTGAGGCCGTAAGCATCATGGATGATACGAAGGGCGGGCCCGAAAAGAAACCCAAGGGATCAATTCCTGAAATTCTCACACAGGCCCTTGCCGTCTCATTTGACCCTCATGTGGGACATGACTACATGGAGCAATCGGATTCCCGATTTGACTTCTATCACAAAAAAGAAAAAAAGATTCCCTTTGACCTGGATTTTTTCAATAAGATTACAGGTGGTGGATTTTCTATCAAGACCCTGAACATTCTCCTGGCAGGCACCGGAGTCGGAAAGACTCTTGTGATGTGCCATATGGCGGCCGCTGCCCTGGCGCGGGGATTCAACGTCCTCTACATTACAATGGAAATGGCAGAGGAGAGGATTGCCGAACGAATTGATGCGAACCTTCTCAATGTGGACATTGGACTCCTTGAGCAGATTCCCAAGATTGATTATGATAAGAAATTTGCTGCCCTGCGGTCCAAGACACATGGAAAATTGATTATCAAGGAATATCCGACCGCTTCGGCATCCACGCTACATTTCCGTGCATTACTGAACGAGTTGGCATTGAAGAAGTCGTTTCGTCCCGATTTGATTTTTATTGACTACCTGAATATCTGTGCTTCATCGCGCATTCGTCAGGGTGGTAATGTCAACTCCTACACGTACATCAAAGCCATCGCCGAAGAACTTCGTGGACTCGCAGTAGAGAATAAAGTGCCGATTGTTTCAGCCACACAAACGACCCGAGGGGGATTTGATAACTCTGATTTGGAGTTGACGGACACCTCAGAATCGTTTGGGTTGCCAGCCACCGCAGACTTCATGGCAGCGATCATTTCTACTGAGGAGTTGGATCAACTCAACCAATTCATGATAAAGGTCTTAAAGAACCGTTACATGGATAAGAATGTGAACAAGAAATTTGTGATCGGGGTAGATCGCCCAAAGATGCGTTTGTATGATGTGGCGTCCTCCGCTCAAGTGAATATCTCCCAGTCAGGACAGTCCATCCCTTCTGCGGACCGCAAACCATTCGAGAGAACCAAACGTGACTTTACAGGGGTGAAGGTATGAAGTATAATCCAAGCATCCAAATCGGCAATCATGTCCAGGTGTGGGATGATACTCTCCCGTTCTATTTTTGTAAGGGGCTGATAGAGAAATTTGACGCGAATGAAAATGATGTTCAGGTGGACACTGTGCTCAAAAGCGTACGGCACTTCAAAGAAGTGAATATCTCCCAATACTGGCATGAGGAGCACCAGATTATGGTGGGGTGTGTCCAGAATGCCTGGAAAGCCTACATGACTCAAGCACAAGTCTTATTTGATATTCAGTGGCCCCAACAGTTTGGGTACGAACAATTCAGGATGAAACGCTATCTTCCGAACGGAAAGGACCACTTCGGTCTCCACACGGATGTAGGGAGTTATGGGTCAGCCCGTCGTTTCCTCGCATTCCTGTGGTATCTCAATACCGTAGAGGTGGGTGGAGAGACAGGATTTGGGAAGGAAGTTGATAAGCCGGACCTCCTAGTGCCTGCGGTGCAAGGGCGGGTCCTGATGTTTCCCCCTCTTTGGACCTTCCCACATTGGGGTGCCAAGCCCATCAATAGTCCCAAGTATATCATTTCTGGGTACCTCCATTACATATAAATAGTGGTTTGGAGGGTGTATGGCAGACAACAAGGGTATTCTTTACGAATCCAAACTGAACAAGTCTCTTAAGAAGGCAGGCCTCCAAAGGATGACCTTCCAGAGCGCCGGTTCAGACTCCAATGCGCCCGACGCTGAATTGACGATCAAGCAGAAGCCTTACAAGGTAGAAGTCAAGTTAGATTTGAAGGTAGACTTTGGACAGGGGTCCTTGGATTACGACCTGAAAGCCAAGAAGTGGGTGCTTGGAGGTGCGGATACCGACTCTGCCAAGCAGATGCGTGAATTTCTTACGGCGCTTGGTGTGCCCCGTTTAGTCAATCTGCGATGGGGTCGACATGGTGCCCCGCGCAAATTCACCGTGCCAACCTCCCAATATACACAGAAGGATGTGGACCACGATTATCAGCGATTCACTGACTTCTTTGTGCAAGTGCCTAGTGATTCAGTTGCCAAATACTATGCGAGTAAAAAGACGTACTATATCCAGATCGGTGGAGGATATGGGTTCTATTGGATGGGATCGGACATTGCCAAGTTAGGCATTCCAAAGTTTACCGTGAACCTTCGCCTGCGTGTCCGTTTGAAGCGCGGTGGAAGCCATCCCATCTACAACTATCGTTTCAGCACAGCATTGCAAGCCGTGTCCCTCACGAAGTCCTCGGCCGACTTGGACAACCCAGAATACCTCCAGGCGCTTTCAGCCAGGTACGGAAAGAAGTAATGCAAAAACTTACGGAATACATCACAGAAGCCTCAGAAAAGAATTTACACCTTGAACACCTTGAGGATGAAGTCTTGAATCTTGGGGTGGACGGTGCACGACAATCCATCACCTTCCTTATGTCCTTGAAGTCCATGCTCTCAGGACATGTGGATAAGCCTATCAATATCACCACGAAATGGGACGGAGCCCCCGCGGTGTTTTGTGGGACGAATCCAGAGAATGGCAAATTCTTTGTAGGCACAAAGGGTGTGTTCGCCAAGAATGCCAAGTTGAACTATACTGAATCTGATATTCTCAAGAACCATGAGAGTGAAGGCTTGCAAGATAAGTTGCGGATGTGCCTTCGCTATCTCCCAAAATTAGGGATTAAGGGTATCCTCCAAGGTGACCTGATGTTTACGCAAGGCGACCTTAAATCAGAGAAGATTGATGGTGAAAAGTACCTCACTTTCAGACCCAATACCATCACCTATGCGATTCCATTGGGCACCACGCTTGCGGCTCGCATGGCAGCATCAAAGGTGGGAATAGTCTTTCATACTGAGTATAGTGGCAAAACCATGGCCTCCCTCAAGGCCTCCTTCCGCATAGATATTGGCTATCTCAATCACACCAAGGACGTGTGGTGCCGCGATGCAAGTTTTGTAGATGAATCAGGCACGGCGACCTTTACCGCGAAAGAGACCGAGGAATTGCATGGATTGCTCAGTCGTGCGGGATCAATTTTTCAGGGCATCAATGGAAAAGTCCTGAACCAGATTGCCATGAATGAACTCTACCGCATGTGGGTCAAGACGTTTAATAACACCAAGGTCCGTGAGGGTACCGCGATCACGAATACGACGGCACACACCAATGATTTTATTCGTTGGCTTGATACCAAGATGACCGCAGCCATTGGGGAAGCCAAGCAACCCGAGACAAAGCGCAAGCGCACCCAAGAAAAGACTACCGTGCTTGGGTTCTTTCGCGCCCATGCTCAAGACCTCAAGAACATTTTTGACTTGCAAAATGCGATCATTTATGCTAAACTAATGATTATCCGAAAATTATCCCAGGTCAAGGGCACACAGACATTCCTCAAGACTGCGGATGGTTACACTGCAACAAGTCCAGAGGGATTTGTGGCAATTGACCATATCGGTAATGCTGTAAAACTCGTTGATCGTCTGCAATTTAGCCATGCCAACTTCAACGCGGCAAAGAACTGGGAGTAATTATGGGACCAGGTGGATGCGATAGAACACAAGACATGATTGATGAATGGAATGAGAAAACTAGGCACCTACGAGAGGATTCCACCCCCAGCCAGATGAACAACCTAGATACTGTGGATCAAGGTATTGCGGGTGGACCTATTGGGGAAAGTGACCCTCGCAATAAGAAGAGAAAGAAGATCAGAGAAGATTTGGGTGGCGCCGACGCAGGCACAGATGCCGCAGCGTTTCAGACCTATAGTGAAGATGAACCAAAGACCACCACGACTATCAAGCAATTAGTGAGGGCTAAATACAAGCGTCGGTTGTTATAATTATTATGGAGTGATTATGTCTCAAGTGGATATGGTGATCGGTGCAGTCACAGGTTATAAGTGGGAACAGATCAAGCATTGGGTGAACTCCTTGGATCGTTCCGGGTTCACAGGTGCCAAGGTTGTGATTGCCTACAACATGGATTATGCGACTCTTGAGCAGTTGCAAAATAGAGGATACAACGTCCTCGCGTTTGCCAAGGATGACCACGCCTTGCGCGTTACCTACCCCAAACAGGACTTCGCTATTGTTGTCGACCGTTTCCTTCACTACTATATCATGCTGGACAATCCAGAGAATCGTCAAAAGATTCGTTTTATTGTCGCTACTGATATGCGTGATGTGGTTTTTCAGCGCAACCCCTCAGACTATTTGGATACTGTGGACCTCCGTGCGGTGGACCTTCTTGTATCCTCCGAAGGTATTGCCTATCAGAATGAACCCTGGGGCGCCAATAACCTTCTCCAATCCTTCGGCCCAATCATGTACGAACGTCACAAGAATAACACCATTATCAATTGTGGTGTGATTGCTGGACGTTTCGGTGCATTCCTCGGTTTGAGTAAGTCTGTGTATCTCCTCTCTCATGGCACCACACAACATGTGCCTGGTGGTGGAGGACCAGATCAAGCCGCGTTGAACCTGCTCCTTGCCACGGATGTTTACGATCATATCACTGAGGTGTCGGACCATGCTCACCCATGGGCGGCCCAACTTGGCACTATGATGGACCCAAGCAAACTCGCTGCCTACAGCCCCTTCCTTGTCGAACCGTCTCCTCGTTTTAATGTTGAAACTGGTTTAGTTGAGACCCGAGCCGGACTTCCATTCACCATCGTTCACCAATGGGATCGTGTTCCCGAAGTACGGGAAGCGGTTGAAAGGTTATACGCATGAGCCCAGCCACCGCACCTGAACCAGAAGAACAGTCAAAAGTTCCTGCAAAGGTCGATCATCGTCCTCGCCGTATTCTCTTTGTGGTTCATCGCTATGCCCCCTATCCAGGTGGGTCAGAGAATTATGTGAGGGACATGGCAGAAGAGACCCGGGCCCGCGGCCACCATGTCGCGGTATTCGCCGGAGAACACATGGGTAATCTTAATGGAGTTATCGTTTCCTCGGAGCCCATGATCCTCAGAGAACATTGGGATTTGATCGTGGTACATGGTGGGGATGTGGGCATCCAGAATTTTGTCCTCGCCAACGCAGACAAACTCGGTGGACCTGTGCTCTACATGTTGATTATGCCCTCACACTCTAAGGAATGTGTGGGTGCTCTCCATCGTGCCACGTACATTGGATGTTCCACGTTGGCAGATTGGCGCCATGTGCAATCCTATAATGCTCAGGATCGTGCTGTACGTGTCCGTCATGGGATAGATCATCGTATGTCTATTGGGAAGCCAGGGTTCCGAGAGAAGTACGGGATCACCACACCGTACATGTTCCTTTCGTCTGGTGGTTATTGGCCGAACAAAGCCTTTGATGAATTGATTGGAGTGTTCCAGGATACCATGAGAACGGACGCCACGTTAGTCCTGACAGGATACGACAATCGCTTTGATATTATGCCGAAGGAGTCTGAGTTTATCAAGCCATTTCTTTTCTCTGACCGGCAGCAAATGCTTAACGCACTCCTGGATGCTGACCTCTACATATTGAATAGTTACTCGGAAGGATTTGGATTGGTGCTCTTAGAATCCATGCTGAATATGACACCTTGGGTGGGGCGTGAGATTGCAGGTGCCGAACTTATGCGTGAGTATGGACACACGTATAAGACCCCAAAGGAATTGGAATTATTTCTCAAGTTGTATCGTGGCACCTCAGGGACACACCTCCTTGAAGCACAGAAGTACGTGATATCCACACACCTCGTTTCACATACCGTGAGCGATATTTTGCGAGTATTGGCAGCCGTATGAACCTCACATTTGGCATCATGACAACCTACGATAATGTTCCTCAGTTGAATGAGGTGATTGCGTCAATTAAGGCACTCAATGCCCCTGATGTTGAGATCATCGTTGCAGGTTCCTACAATAACAATCCGTGGACCGGGGTAAACCCATCAGTCAAACAAGTCCTCACGCACGGATGGACACCAGTGAAGAAGAATCTGGTTGCTAAAGTGGCCCGACATGAGAACCTCGTCTTGATCCATGATTACTACCTTTTTGATAAGGACTGGTACGAACGATGGGATGCGTTTGATAGGTTGGTTCGTCGTTGGGATATCGCCTCGAACCCACAATATCTTATCACAGGCAAGAGACACTTCACTGATTGGGTTATTTGGGATCACCCAACTCTTCCTCGCTACCATTCCTTGGATTATCGTGACTGGTTGAATACCCAATACCAGTATGTCAGCGGTGGGTATTTCCTAGTCAAGCGAGATTTCCTGAGACAATATCCCTTTGATGAACGAATGCAGCCAGGGTCTGCCGAGGATGTCGAGTGGTCGTTGCGTGTACGACACCGAGGAGTCATGGTCTGTAACCCTTTAGCCACCGTGCGCCACAATAAGGTACATAGAGATGCAAAATAAATTGGTGATTTTTGATTTGGATGGTGTGTTAATTGACAGTCGTGTGATGCACTTCAATGCGTTGAATCAAGCCTTGAATGACCTCAACCATCGTTTCGCCATTTCATGGGATGAACACCTGGCAAAGTATGATGGTTTGCCTACCACGAAGAAACTTCTCCTTTTAACCGAAGAGAAGGGACTCCATGCTGATTTCTACGATCATGTATGGAAAGCCAAGCAACGATATACCGAAGAACTCTACGACAATATCCAAGAGAGCCAAACTATTCAAACGATCTTCGCCCTCCTCAAATTGGATCAGATTCAGATTGCCGTCGCGTCCAACAGCATTCGTAAGACGATGGTAAAAGCCTTGCTCCAACTCGGCGTGATGGATCAGGTGGACTACTTTGTGAGCAACGAAGAGGTGAGACACCCAAAGCCATTCCCTGAAATGTATTGGAAGTGTATGACGGCACTCAAGACCGACGCTCACCACACGGTTATTATAGAGGATTCCCATATCGGCCGCGAAGCCGCGCTTGCCTCCGGCGGACATTTGATTCCTGTGCGCGATCCAGGGGATGTTACGATTGCGCTTGGAGAACAGATTTCAGATTACTTCAAAGGGATTACCAGACCATCCATCCCTTGGCGCAATCAAAAGATGAACGTATTGATTCCAATGGCTGGTCATGGCTCGCGCTTTGCTCAGGCAGGTTACACCTTCCCGAAGCCTCTCATTGAAGTGAACGGCAAACCGATGATTCAGGTTGTAGTGGAAAACCTCAACATTGAAGCCCACTACATATTCATTGTACAGAAGGAACACTTTGAGAAATACCAACTCAAGTACATGTTGAATATGATTGCACCTGGCTGTGATATCATCCAGGTGGATGGGGTGACCGAAGGGGCGGCTTGCACGACCCTGCTTGCCTCGCATTTGATTGATAACAACGATCCTCTCCTCATTGCCAATTCCGATCAATTTATTGAGTGGAACGCCAATGAATGCCTCTATGCGTTTACCGCAGATGGTATTGATGGTGGACTCCTTACATTCAAGTCTGTCCATCCGAAGTGGTCCTATGCTCGCCTGGATGATAATGGATATGTGGCAGAGGTTGCCGAGAAGCGTCCAATCTCTGACATTGCCAGTGTTGGGGTCTACTACTGGAAGCACGGACAGCATTATGTGGCGTTTGCCAAGCAGATGATTGACAAGAACATCCGCACCAATAATGAATTTTATGTGTGCCCGGTGTTCAACGAAGCCATTCAAGGTGGGTTGAAGATTCGCGTGAAGAACATTGAAAAAATGTGGGGGCTTGGAGTTCCCGAAGATTTACAACATTTCTTGGAGCATCATCAGTGAAAACCATCGTAGAAGTCGGGGCGCATGAGGGATTTGAGACAGAGAATTTTTTGGCTGATAAGGAGGCCAGGGTTTTTGCATTTGAACCCAATCATGATGCCTTTCGACCCCTCCAAGGCAAATCAAAAATCTATACACTCTCACGCCTCACAATGCTCCCCTTTGCGGTGGACCTTGGAAACAACCAAGAGATGTTATTTCTTTATCCAGATGGAAAGAGCACCCTTGCTAATCCGTATTTCCGCCCTGGCAACCCGATGGGCTACAGCATGGTGTGGACCATGCGCCTAGATACATTTATGGATTTGTACAGCATAGATACTATCAACTATCTGCGTATTGATGCTCCATTCCATGAAGAAAATTGCTTGGAGAGTTTGGGAACCAGAATTAAAGATGTTGAGAAGGGGCGCATTCGTGTCTATGAAGAACATAACCTTGTTTTGAATTGGTTACACGAACATGGTTTTCAGGCAGAGATCAATCCAGGCACTAGCACTCAATTGTTACCCGACGTGAGATTTTGGAGATAACTATGAATACATGGATTTTGACATTCAACAGACCTCAGGCACTTAACCGCTGCATTGACGCATTCAGTTTTTGGACAAACATACATATCTACACGAACCACCCAGAAGTGGGTATGTCGGATAAGAATATGAAACTTCTCAACGAAGGAAAGATTCAAATTCTCAACAACACCCTCTCTGATGAAGAAGCCACATCCTACTGTGCGCGATCCTGGAATAACATTTTCCTTAAAGCATTCAAGAATGCCGATGAGTTGATTTGTGTGCAGGATGATACGCTAATTACGGAACCCCAAGCCCTACGCAACCTCATTGAAGGTAATAGGGAACGCTACGATTTGATGTGGGCCCCTGCTGGCGACCAGTTCTTCTACCTCAAGAAGAAAGTCTTGCAGCAAGTGGGATGGTTTGATGAACGCTACCTGGGTTGTTATTGTGGTGACGCGGATTGGCTCAAGCGTGTGTGGCAGCAGTATGATCGTTCGCGCCTCTCCATTTCTGAATCGCATGACTGGGGGTTCTCCCATAATCCAATCGGATTGGAGCATATCATCCCCACCCACATTGGCGCAAAATCTATTGATCCTACATATGTGAATCAGCACCAGGAACTTGAGTCCAAGGTTGCAGGCAATCGTGTTTTGGAACACTCACAAGCACTCTATACGGCAAAGTGGGGGCACATGTTGAACGGCACGAAGCCAATCAACCGAAATGATCTCCCGAATGGCTCAATCCTTGCAGAAATCGATTGGTACCCGTGGTTCACTGAAAAATACCTCAAAGGAGAGAGCACTATGAGTGTGACAGATGTTGGAGAAGGTTCATTCCTGAAACGGCAGCAATCCTTTTGGGGCGACATTGCCAAGACTTGGAGTTTACAGAATAAGAATCCTATCGTGGGATGGTACAACGAACATGAGAACTTCCCTGAATACGATACCGTTCTCTTCCGTGATATTCCGATCACAGGGAATGAGATTGTTTTGGAGTATGGTTGCGGTCCTGCTCGCAATATCATCCGTTGGAACAAACGCTTCGGCCGCATTGATGGAGTGGATATTTCCCCTATCTGCATTGAGAAAGCCAAGATCAACCTGGCGGATGCTCGCATTGCTGCACCGAATTTGTGGTCAAACGATGGACGTTCATTGGAGATGATTGATTCCGCCTCCAATAGTGTGCCTCCAGCCGATGGCGAATGGGCGGGTTACGATATCGTATTCATGGTGATTAGTCACCAGCATATCACCAATCGTGCTGTGCGCCTGCATCTTTATAAGGAATTCCTTCGCGTCTTGAAGCCGGGTGGATATCTGTGCTTCCAGACAGGGTTTGGTTCTGGACACCCGCGCTCTGTGGATTACTTTGCCGAAACCTTCGCGTCTGAATCCGAGTACGTCAACAAAGACGTGCGCGTAGAGAATGTGGAGATTATCAAGGCAGACCTTGTGAATAGTGGATTCACTTGGTTGGATCACCAACTTACACGAACCTGTAAGGACGAACATCCTCAGTGGATTTGGATTCGTTGCCAGAAGCCAGTATAGGAGCAATCATGGCAGATCAAATGTTGAAGGATTTTTGGGCAGGTGAGGCCAGTCGTTGGTCCCTGGGTAACAAGAATCCTCTTGTTGGCTGGTACGCTGAACACAATGCGGACCCGAATGAGGAGGGTCTCTTGTTCAGAGGAGTCCCACGAGGTGGTCATGCTCTTGAGTATGGCTGCGGCCCAGGTCGTAACATTATCAAGTTCAAGGAGTTGTTTGCTCAGATTGATGGCGCAGATATCTCAATGGAAATTCTTGAGAAGGTGCATGTCAATTTAGCAGAAGCCGGGGTACCTGTTCCCAATCTCTATCACACAAATGGACACTCATTGTCCTATATCAATCCCACCTCCTACGATGTGATTTTCTCCATCATTTGTATGCAGCACATTGGTTGCCGCGCCTGGCGTTTGGAATTATATCAAGAATTCTTCCGTATTCTTCGCCCCAGTGGATTCCTCACCTTCCAGATGGGGTTTGGGCCGGGTCATGTGAAGTCAGTTGATTACTTCCACAACTATGATGACACGGACACAGAGCACCGCGATACGAGAGTGGAGGATGTTGATGCACTCAAGAAAGACCTTGAGGATCAGGGGTTCATCGGATTTGACCATGTAATAACAGACCCATGCCACGATTGCCACCCACAGTGGATTTGGGTACGAGTACAGAAACCCGCGTAACATAAATAAGAACATACGCTTATGTCCTGTAGAGGGAGAGTTGCATGGATTCGCTGTTTGTACCCCAGCATGGGCTCAACATTGCTCGCACCGAGTTGCCACAAGTCGCGTCCGACGACCTTCCCGATTACCTCAATTGGCTGAAAACCAATAAGAATATCTCCTCAACCTTCACTGACATGCCCGTGTCCGCCCTCTATCCATCCCAGGGTGACTTCAATCATGAGAAAATTAAAGCCCTGATGACCAAGGACAGGGAATGGCTACGTCGCCCTGTGATCGTCTCGGGCGATCATTACATCCTGGATGGGCACCACCGCTGGCTTGCACTCCTGAATATGGACAATCAGGACACCATTCCTGCCTACGTCATTCATGCCAAGGTGCTTGACTTGATTGCGGCGACCAAGGAGTATCCAAAGGCATTCACCCGCACAGCAATGGAGTCGTTCCGTGCGCTCACCGAAGCCTCTGAAAAACATGCGGTCCTTGCCTATGGGCGCATGAATCCTCCCACCACAGGACATGCCAAACTGGTGGATAAGGTTCATGAAGTTGCCAAGAAGCACAACGCGCACCACCTTGTCGTGCTCTCACATTCCCAGGATGCCAAGAAGAACCCACTGACTGCCGAACAGAAGGTCAAACACGCGAAGCGATACTTCCCACATACCAATATCAAGACCGCTTCCAAGTCCCATCCCACGATTTTTCACCATGCCGCTGAGTTGCACAGAGCAGGCGTCAAACACCTGCACGTCATTGCTGGTGCGGACCGCACAAAAGAATTCTCTGAACATCTTCATAAATATAATGGACACTTTGATAAAGAGGGTCATGGGTATAAATTTAAGTCCATTACTGTGCATTCTGCCGGGGCCCGTGATCCACACGCTAAGGGCACAGAGGGGATGTCAGCCAGCAAAATGCGCGAACATGCCGGTAAGGGACACTTTCATGAATTTCATAAGGGTGTGCCGAGCCATGTCTCTCATGAACATGCGAAGGAATTGTACCATGATGTACGAAAGGGTATGGGACACTTGCACGAAGAAGTAGAAATCTTAACAGAAGCCGTTCACGATCATGGTATCTTCAAAGCCGTGTTCCTCGCAGGGGCTCCTGGGTCCGGTAAGGATATCGTGTTGAAGAAAGCCTTGGATGGCCATGGCATGACGGAGATCAATTCCGATCAGGCGCTCCAGCACCTTGAGGACAAGGAAAAGTTGGACAAGAAGATGTCGGAGTCCGAACAGGAACGCCGCAATGTGCATCGTGCCAAGTCCAAGACAATGCAGGAATTGCGCCAACGACTTGCGATTCACGGTCGTAATGGGTTAATTATCAACAGTACGGCAGCCAATCACGCACACATTAAGAAAATCAAGGATAAACTGACCGACCTCGGATATGATACCAAGATGGTGTTTGTGGACGCCTCGGATAACGTTTCACGTAATCGCAATGTGGAACGTGGTCAAAAGGGCGGCCGCATGATTCCTGAGAAAGTTCGTGCAGAAAAGTGGAGACAGGCACAGGATGCTCGCGTCAAGTTAGCCAAAGAATTTGGTGGAGAGCACTATCATGAATTCAATAATGATGAAGATTTGCGCCACAACTCGGATGCCGAAGTTGCTGGGCAAAAGACTTCCGAGTTAGACGATCTACATAAGACGATCAAAAAGTTCTCGCAACAGCCTCCGAAGTCTGAGCAAGCGCAGCAGTGGATTTATAAGAATGTCAGCAAGTTAGCCAAGATGCCACCGGGCAACAAGCAGCAGCAGTCAAAACTTACGGCACCACCTTCCGAGTCCAAGGCGAAAGAAGAAGCCGACAAGTTAGGATTGACCTGGATGGGTCAAGGTCGTTATGGGAAGAATGGTAGAGTTACGCATTTTGCCTTGCATGATCGTTTGATTGAGAAGCAGAAAGCACTTAAGCCACCAGTTGATAAGACAGAGAAGCCAAAGAAAATCAACGAAGAGTTTGAACAATTATTCACGGAGGACGATCATGAGTATTTGGGACTGGGAGATTACATGGAGAGTCGTGTTGTGGTGGGAGAGTCTCAAGGATTGGTTGTACCTGTACAACACGTCACCAATGACTTCCGAAATGCAGTACGAAGATTCGGAGATGGAATGTCCGTTGTGCCAGGAAGAGGCTATCGCTTCCGTGACCTCTCCCAAGAAAGCCAAGACGCCCCGAAAGAAAAAGACAGTTTCAAAGGATTCATGGGACGCATACATGGACGAAATAGTGTTGTCAGTGGAGGAGCCCAAGAAGAAAAAGAAGTCCTCCAAGAAGGCGAGCCGACGCAAGACTTAGGTGGTGATGGTGGTCCGATCCTCGGTGGAGGACCAGCAGAGAACCAAGATAAAAATAATGGTGGAGTGGCAACGTCTGGTCCAAAGAAAACCCTTAAGCAGTTCAGAGAGAAGAAATAATGAAATCGCTTAAAGACATGGTTCATCCAACGGGTTCCAGGGTCCAATTCCCCCACAACGGTAAGATGGTTACGGGGAAAGTGGTGCGCCATGATAAGGGCGACCCCCACGGCACCCCATTCTATGTGGTGGATCATGGGGATGTAGTATCCGCTAAGGTGCCTGCTCATAAGGCTGTGCGCTTGCACGAAGAGACCGCCGAGAAATTTCAACGTGCCACTAAGACAGACCTTCATTACACAGGCATGATTAACGGCAAGACCTATGTAGTGCCCCATGCCTTTCAGGGAGATGGGAAAACGATTGCGATGCGCCATGCGATTGTGGTGAACCCAACACATACACAGCACAACAACCCGACGTTGAAGCCAGAAGAAGTCGCCCGTGTTAATCAACACATTAAGGATATTCATGGTGGGCAGGAGAGTGCGAAACTCGGAGAAGAATTGACCTACCCCGACCGTATGACGGACCCGAAGCGCAAAGAAAAACTTACAAAGGGGAGTCCAGAATACAAAGCCGAGCGAGAGAAGTACCGCTATGATGCCTTGTATGCAGGTCGTAGGGCCGCAACTCTTGCATTTGCCAAGAAACATCATATCATTAACGAGGGACCCATGAAGAAGCCAAATTATAACGACCCATTCGCTCACCATCAGACTGTCATTGCGAAGAAAACACTCCGAATGCACGATGCCGCTGTTGGTATGATGGGTGGTCCTTCAAAGGATGAGGCTCGTAAGCACCTTAAAAAGATCGGATGGACCGATGAACAGATTCATAAACATGAGCATTACATGGAGGAGCGTACCCTAACCCCTGCCGAGGACAACAAGAAGGAAGAATTGGTGCATAAAATGAAAAAGAATATCCAGGGGTTCAAAGAACGCTATGGCAAGGATGCTAAGAGCGTCATGTATGCCACAGCGACGAAGAATGCGAAGCGATTGGCAGAAGAAAAAGAAGAGACCCACAAATACTACTGGCATCATACTGGTAGTGGTCACAGTGGTTCCTTTGGATTTAAGGGCCCCCGCCGCGCCATGCAACACATGATTCAGAAGCATAATGACCCAAATCATCCCTCACACATGCCTCAGTGGAAGTATTCTGAAAAAAAGATTGCTGGAAAGTGGCAGGGACATTTTGGTGAATCCACCCAAATAATCACCGAACTCAAAGTTCCAAAGATTCCGTTCCTCCAGAAGCATGTCCTGGGTGTGAAACTTCGTGATGTGGTCGGTCGTGTTCACGACATGACGCACCATGAGTTATCAACGCTTCATCGTTCCTATGAGAAGAAGGGTGGCGAGCCTAAGAGTGTAGTGCAAGCCCAGCAGCATCGTTCAATCAAGAAGGCATTGAAGAAGTATGGCGATCCACAAGGAACGCATAACCCAGTTGATAAGTCAAAATTTGTCAAAAGAGATTTGGAGGAAGGTATGAGCACGAAGAAAGTTGTTAAGCAAGTCCTCGCGGAAATGATGACCCGCAAACACTTCCAGCAAGTGGCTGATCTTATTCGTGCAAATCCAGACGCAAAGAAGCGTCAGGAACTTGCCACCCATCACGCGGCAATTTTTGCAAAGGACAATCCCCGTTTTGACCATGAACGTTTTCACAAGGCAGCCGGAACGTCCTACAAGGAATACTAGTATCATGAAGAAGTTCAAGGAACTCAAAGAGGGATCATACGGTGATGCTATGTCAAGCAGGCTACCCGCACACCTTGATGATCCTCGCGTTGAACCAAAGAAGAAAGTAGTCAAGAAACCTGTGGTGCGTAATCCAAAGGACCATAGTTGGAAACTCTACCGAGAATCTGCGGCTCTTGATGCAGCCTTGGATGGTATTACTGTCATGATAACGGAGGATTTGTCTCCGGCTCGGCAGAAGTCTGTTGATGCTGAATCTGCACAAATCAAAGAGAACGCCAAGAAACCTGAGAACCAGAAGGTTCATGAATTCAAGCAAGCGCACTGGACGCACCCAAATGGGCACCCTCGTTGCATTCGTTGCGGGGATGAAGAACGCACAGATGGTATGTGCCACCCATCTCTCACTGAGGAATTGACCCCTCGTGAGAAGAAGTCGGGTGCCGAGCGTTTGTCCACCCCAAAACCACCGGAAGATTATTCCGCAGAACTTTCGGTTAAAGCAGCATTCGACCGACGCGACAAGGAACGCCGAGAAGTATTAGCCAAGCAAGGGATCACGAAGGGGATTAAGGAGACATACGAAATGGCATACGATGAAAGTGGTGGTTATAAAGTCGGAGACCGTGTGGTGCCAAAGATTGGTCCCCACAAGGGCGAAGTCCATAAAGTGATTCATGTCCATCCAACAGGTCATGTCAACATCCAACCTGAGCGTCATGGAGAGGGACGAAAGAATCGCTACCACCTGGGTGCTGCGAGGGCCCATCCAGATCAATTGGATCGTGCGCCTGTGAGGGAAGCATTTTCTACATTCCCTACCGGTATCAACCGACAAACAGTACAGGAAGTGTTTGCGGCCGCCAAGGATAAGAAGAAAGTTGACAACCTTCCAGGTGATGGGGCGAAAGAGCCCAACCAAGAGGTTCCTGAAAAAGGCGAGCCTACCACTCAAGATGGGGGTGCACCAGGAGCACAAAAGAAGAGTAATGCCTTGAAGCCTGAGAAATCCGGTAAAAGTAAGAAAATGGAAGTCAAGGGTCCTGGGGTAGAGGACAAGTTTCAACCAGAACCCATCGTGACCCCACTTACGACGATGCCTGATACGGCGTCTACTACGAGCGGAAGCCAAGGGGTTCGCTAAGTTAGCGATATCATAAATAGACCATGAGAGACCCGAGAGCCATACTTTACAGTGACAGCGATGGGGTGATTTGCGACTTCTATGGAGGCGCAGAGAAGGTTTTAGGACACCCCTGGGGCACCAAGCACGATTTGAGCCCTACCTCACTGAGTCATGGCGCCCGAATTGAGAGTAGCGAAGAATTTTGGGAAAATCTCCCTGGAATGCCTGATTGGAAAACCTATTGGCATTTCATTGAGAAGTTTTCTCCTCATATCCTCACTGCGGTCCCAAGTTGGGAACATGACAGTAAGGCAGTGCGTGAGGGTAAACTGGAATGGTATCATCGCAACATACCGTCCCTCCCCACGAATAGAATCCATATTGTGAAGCGGGAAGAAAAGAAACACTTCGCACGAAACGGAGATGTGCGGAACATTCTCATTGACGATCATCCAGGGAACATTAAGGAATTTGAGAGCGCCGGTGGGATTGGTATACATCATGTCAGTGCGAAGGTTACGATTTTGAAACTCAAGGAACTGGGATATCACTAACACAAAGGGAGAAGTAACATGCCATTATGGAATATGACTGATGCAAACACAGGGGCTCCGAAGTTCGCTCCCTACCAGGGACTTGGGGTATCTGCCAACGGAAGCGTCCTCTTCGATAACGTCACCGCAGGCGCGTTCCACTCGAATGTTGCCTTGGGTGTGTTTGGTGTCGATGCCAGCGAAAAGAGCAATACACAAGGCGAGGGTCCAAAGATGACCCACGCAGGTTGGGTGGCTCGTAAAGTTGGCACAGGTCCAGTGGCGTCCATTGCCATCACCGCACCAGGCAAAGGTTACACCAATGGATTCTTGACTATCACGGGTGGCGGAACGGGCAACAATGCTGCCAACGCCTCCTATGCCGTCCAAGCCAACGGGTCGGTTGACAGCATTGCCATTTCTACACCAGGAGCAGGATATTCAAACGGATTCTTGACTATCACGGGTGGCGGAACGGGCAACAGTGCTGCCAATGCGTCCTACACCGTCAATGCAGCAGGAAACATCGTCAGTGTGATTATCAACAATGGCGGATCAAACTATGATTCCGTTCCAACCGTCCAAGCGTTGGGTTCAAACACTGCTACCGCCTCGTTGCTCGCTACGTGCAACACAGGTTCAATTGTTTCTGTCACACTCGTAACACCAGGCGATAGTTACGTGTCTACTGTGTCGGTCACTGTGGCGAACGGTAACTCACAAGCCACATTTGCTGCCACGATGGGTGGACGTGCGAACCGCAAGGAATACATCACATTGGTTGCAGCAGGAAGCATGTTATCCGATAACGTTGCGAACACTGATGACGCCACTGTTGGTGCATAATGAACGGGTTTCGTAAGCACATACAAGAATGTATGGAAGGGGTTCCAGCCACAACCTGGGACCCCAATTCCATTATCTTGTCTGATGCCGGTGACCGTATAGAGATCAATGATGTGCTGGCTGAGATCACGGATCAAGAATTGATGCACCCTGTGATGGCATATGAACAAGTCTCACAAGCCTTAGAAGCCCAGGGCATTCAACTTCCTCCCGCCTATGCTCATGCCGACGAATTCCTTGAAACAGATGGTGAGTTGGTTCTCCCTCTTGTTGCCACAGACAATGAATCGGATTTAGTATTTTTGTATTTTGTGTTTTCACAAAATGACGACGGCACCTATGATATCCTTGCCGAGATAGTCACCACAGAAGAGTTAGAGGAGGTTCTCGATGAGCATGTTGACGCTGTTTAATAACATTACAGAAGAAAAACACCTCACCCCGCATAAAGTCTTGCGAGCCGAAGGTTGGAAGAAAACAGGCGAACACAACGGCAACCATGTGTACACTCATGAGCACCACACTGGGCATGAGATTCATCTGAATCCAAAGAATGGTGGGTTTGAACATAAGGTCGTGTTTAATGCCTCGCACCACGCAAAACAAATTCATATCACCCACCAAAATGCGTTAGCCCACCACTTGAACGCCCATAGTCGTACCGCAGATTATGATGCTTACAACCGTGAGCACAAAAAGGGGTCTGCAAAGGGAATGGATCGTGGCCGTGAGGGATATGATAGTGCCCCAGGACCAAGAGGCGCACGAGGATAAGGAATTTATTTTATTATGGATATGATGATAGACTTGAATCCTGATTCGGTGATGATCTACGCGATCAAATCGTATGATAAGCCGACGTACATTAAGAGCGAACTCAAAGAAGATTTGAAACATTTGAGTTACGTTCGTCGCCTGTTCAGACGCTATCACCAGTACGGAGAACTGAGAGAACGATTGATTCTGAATCATATCGTTATTCTCTACAACATCTTTGGAGTACCCGCAGCCACTCGGCTCCTGTTCTATCATGTGCGTACAGAAGATCATGCAATTCTTAAAACCTTCTTGGTGTTTCTGAATTACATGCCAGAAGTTGTAACAGGAATTCGTGGTAAAACAATTCGCTCCACAAACCTACAGGTGGATCAAACCATCGTGGAGGTGCTCAGAAAGATTAAAGTATGAACGCCATCCTAGCGTTGTTAGAGAAATTAAATCCCAATCTCGCCAAGAGTACAGTCTATCGTGTGATAGAATATGTGGTCTTGGCTCTCTTATTAGTTGGGTTGTGGAACGATTTTACAGGGAACCTTGACACAGCAAAACTAAGCCGCGATGAGCAGATCAAGGGGTATGCCGTGCAATTGGGTGTGGCTCACTCAGAAATCTATGCTCTCAAGGATGAACTTGAAGGCATGAAGAAGTGGAATGCCGCCCTCTCAGCACGGATCAATTGCCTGGAAGATGTTGCGATTAAAGGACACCACTAACATGCAAGTGATTGTTGAGTGTAATGAAAATTCAGAAGATCATGACCGATTGCTCATGAATTTCTATAATTTTGCCTGTGAACGTTTGAACATTGACGTGCACCCATCATTGACGTTTGTGGATCATACTGGTGGTACGTCATTTGGCTCCTATCAACCTTCCGATGAATCTATCATCGTTGCAACAGCGGGACGCCATATCTCAGATATCCTGCGTACCTTTGGGCATGAACTGGTGCATCACAAGCAACTCTCCGAAGGCGAAAACAACATGACCCTTGAGCAATTGGAATACGAAGCCAATGCCGTGGCCGGAATGCTCATGCGTGATTATAATAAACTCCATCCAGATATGTTTGGATTAGCGGTGGCAGAGCCAGCAGAGCCAGGATCACTGGGAGACTCCCAGGGTGCCGTGGCCCCTGATACCACACGACCATCTGGACCAATCAATATGGCAGAGGAAATGGGTGTAGGTGGAGGCGCTGTGGCAGGTATCGGGATCGGACCCCAAGGTGAACCAGGAGTCACGCGTAAAAAGAATCCGAAACTTTTTAGTATGTTCCGACGCCAATTGGCATCGTCTAAGAGGTCGTTCACCCCTCATGAAGAAGAAGCAAGGCAGAAACTCATTGCACAAGTTAATGGAAAGAAATAGGTGACATATGGGAATGGAAGATTTCTTTAAGACCGCTGGTGGTATCCTCACCACTCTTGCTCCAACTGTGGCGTCTGTCCTTGGAGGACCGTTGGCTGGTATGGCAACCACCGCATTGATTAACGGATTGGGATTGGCACCCGATGCGTCCAAAGACGATATTATGAAAGCCGTTGCCGGTGCGACACCTGAGCAACTCATCCGAATTAAGGAAATTGAATCCAAGATGATTCTTGATTTGAAAACTCTTGATGTGGATATGGAACGTCTGCAAGTTGATAATACAAAGGATGCTCGGGCCCGAGAAGTCGCAACAGGTGACTGGACTCCTCGTATCCTCGCATTTTTGATCGTGGGACTATATATCGGGGTACAAGCCTATGTGCTGGGGTTTGTGATTCCAGAAGGTTCTATCAATATCGCTATGCGTTCATTGGGTACGCTTGACGCTGCCGTTGGTCTTGTGCTCGGATACTACTTCGGATCATCGGTGGGTTCCGCAAAAAAGACAGATCAGATTTCTTCTGTGCTCAATAACAAAAACTAAGGGTAATCATGGCTGAAACAACTCAGGAATGCCAGGACGATTTCGCCGAGGTACGCCTTGCGGTGGGCATCATTAAGCACGACTTGGCGAATCAAGTCAAGATCAGTGATAAACTCGCCGAAGCGGTTGAGAAGATTGAAGCCATGAATTCTAACCTGGTGAAAATGATTGCGCTCCATGAACTCAAACATGAAAATGCCGAGGACGACATTAAGGAACTCCAACGCCGAATAGACACGACCTCTCACACACAAACCGTCACAACAACCACGACTGGCAACACTGACGAAGAAGCCAAGAAATTACTGGAAAATCTTAAGAAGTGGAAGTACATGATTATCGGGGGTGCCGTTGTGATTGGTTGGATATTGGCACACCTCAAGTGGACGGTAGTTATGCAACTCTTCGGCTCATAAATTCTGCTTGCTTTCTCCCTGAGATTGATGTATAATGGCATTCACTATGCCTTTACACATTGATCTCAAGTACACAAACCTCATCGCCTGCCGCGTTGAACAATTTACTCGCAAAAACGATTATTTGTTCAATATGCGCTGTCCTCTCTGCGGCGACTCGGATACCAACCAAAAGAAAAAGCGCGGGTATATCTACCGCAAAGCCCAGAGACTCGCTTACAAATGCCACAAATGTAACCAAAGTCTGTGGCTTGGTGCGCTCATAAAAAACATCGCACCAGATATTTACAGAGAATACCTCCTCGAAACTTTCAAAGAGAACAATCCTACCGCAACTCGGATGCACAGGCTCCTACACACCCCAGGGTTCTTTGAGAAAGCCATCACAGTTACCGAAACTGTACGCTTCGGTAAGGTTGAGCAAACCATCTTCCAACACGCCGAGAAAATCTCTGACCTACCGGACAGCCATTACTGTAAGCAATATGTCAAGGATCGGTTGATTCCTGAGCAATTTTGGGGGCATCTTTACTTCGTCCAAAACTATGCGGCATTCCTCCTTGAAATCGCCCCGGAGCATGGCAAAAAGATCAAAGACGAACCAAGACTAGTGATCCCCTTCTACGACCCTTTTGGGGCCCTTTTCGCCGTTTCTGGACGTGCTTTGGATGACTCTCCTCAGAGGTATATCACCATCAAGGTGGTCCCATCCGATAATAAGTTGGTTTTTGGACTAGATAGAGTAGACCAATCCCAAGTTGTCTACATAACAGAAGGGCCACTGGATAGTTTATTTCTTCGGAATGCCGTCGCCTCAGGGGATGCCAACCTCATTCTCACCGCCCAACAACTCTCTGCAACTCAGATTGTCTTGGTGTTTGACAATGAACCCAGGAGTCCTGAGATTTGTCGGCAGATGGAGAAAGCGATTAAGATGGGTATGACGATTGTGGTCTGGCCAGAGTGGGTGAAGGAAAAAGATATCAATGCGATGGTGCAAGCAGGTCGTTTTGTCAGTGTAGTGATTCAGGATCATAGTTACAGCGGGTTGACAGCGTTAACCCATTTTACGCAATGGAAGAAAACTTCACACCAACGAGGAGTTAGAATATGAGTGAGACAGAGATTAAGGTATTGGATTATGGGCACGTGAGACTGGTTGACCATATGGGGTCGGACCTTTCAATTGTTCGCTCGGCGCGGGTGAGTTATAATGCGGTGTGGCGCACAGGTGAGGATGCCGGAAAAGACGTTAAGTTGATTCAATACCTCATAAAGAACCGTCACACGACTCCGCTTGAAGCCGTGACGTTTACGTTTGATGTCAAGGCTCCTATCTTTGTGTTTAGGCAGTGGCACCGTCACCGCACTTGGGCATACAATGAAATGTCTGCTCGCTACACTGAGTTACCAGAAGAATTTTATGTGCCGGAGGCTGACCAGATCACCACACAGTCCACCTCCAACAAACAAATGCGAACGGATGAAGTGAATCCACAGGCTGAATCAATGAGGGCGCTCATGCGAGCCACGAATACCATTGCATTCAAAGCCTATCATACGATGTTGGCAGAAGGATGCCCCCGCGAACT
>Ga0134121_10000044_pt1 | contig 134994 bp, 115 predicted proteins | sample KB301_FD_96463 | JGI IMG/M metagenome (GOLD analysis project Ga0134121, IMG submission 96463) | Terrestrial soil microbial communities without Nitrogen fertilizer from Kellogg Biological Station, Michigan, USA - KB3-0-1 | ecosystem: Environmental > Terrestrial > Soil > Unclassified ... | reverse complement strand
GGTGCTCAAGGCTACCTCCGCCGAGACTCCCGCCATGGGGGTCACCGAAATGAGCCGCAAGGTCGCCATCCACAAAAGCACCGGCTAAAGACTGCTCTCGGCCTTCGAGGACGAGTTCCTCACCGCGCGCAATCCCGAGAGCGGCAAGTACCGCCTCGGCCCCGAGCTGATCGTCCTGGGCGAGCAGGTGCTGCGCCACACCGAGGTGCACCGGGTGGCCCTCCCCTTCCTGCGCGAGCTGGCGGAGAAGACGGGAGAGACCATCGATCTCGAGGTGCTCTCCGGCGGCAACGTCGTCACCATCGAGGAGATCGCCGGCAAGCACGTCGTGGCCGCGACCGGGGCCATCGGGATGCCGTGGGCGGCGCACGCGACCAGCAACGGCAAGGTGCTGCTGGCGCACCAGTCGGCGGAGAAGCAGCGGCAGATCCTGGCGCGGACGCTGCGCCGCTTCACCACCCGCACGCTGACCGACGCGAAGGCGGTGGCGCGCGAGCTCCAGAAGGTGCGCGAGCAGGGATACGCGCTCAGCTTCGGCGAGCTCGAGGAGCACCTGGTCGCGATCGGCATGCCGATCCGCGGCCGCAGCGGCGACGCGGTCGCGGCCGTGAGCATCTCCGGGCCGGACACGCGCCTGACTCCCGACAAGCTGACGAGCCTGCTGCGCATCGGGCTCGAGACCTGCGCCCGCATCTCGTCGCGGCTCGGGTACCACGGGCCGGCCCTGCCGCGCCCACTGGGCGCCAAGCCGGCCGGTCCGCGGCCGGTCGTGCTGACGTAGGACAAACCCGCCCCCCGAGGGGCTGACAAGGAACCTTGGAGGAGGGAGGACTCGTGGAAGAACACGCCGAACTGTTCGAGAAGATGGCCAACAGCGTCATTGCCGGCGAGGCCGAGGAGGCCAACGCGCTCGCGGTGAAGTCGCTGGAGCTGGGGATCAAGCCGCTCGACTCCATCGACAACGGCTTCGTGAAGGGCATCCGCGTCGTCGGCGACCGCTTCGGCGCCGGCGAGTTGTTCCTTCCCGAGCTCGTCATGAGCGCCGAGGCCATGAAGGCGGCGCTCGCCGTCCTCGAGCCCGAGCTGGCGAAGAGCTCCGCGGCGCGCGAGAACATGGGCAACGTCCTCGCCTGCACCGTGCAGGGGGACATCCACGACATCGGCAAGCGCATCGTCTGCACCATGCTCTCGGCCAACGGCTTCAGCGTCGTCGACCTCGGCGTCAACGTGAAGGTCGACCGGTTCGTCGAGGAGATCAAGACACGCAAGCCGGACATCGTCGCGATGTCGGCCCTCCTGACCACCACCGCTCCCAACCAGGGGAAGGTGATCCGGCAGCTCATCCAGCAGGGGCTTCGCGAACAGTACGTCGTCATGGTCGGCGGCGCCCCGACGAGCCCGGGGTGGGCCAAGGAGATCGGGGCGGACGGCTACGGCGAGAACGCCACCGAGGCGGTCCGCGTCGCCAAGGAGTTGATGCTCCTCAAGCGGGCGGGGCAGTTCCAGCCCGCCAAGCCGACCGCGGCCGTCCCCTACGGCGGCGCAGCCTCCCCCACCGCCGCCGCGGCCAGCACGGCACCGATCGCTCCGTCGTCGGCGGCCACCGTCGGCGCCGGAAGTCCTTCCGCCGGGCAGGGGTCATGATCGGCGCCGGCTCCCCCGTCACCACGGGGGTGCGCGGCGTCCTGGCGCGACACCCGGCGTGGTCGCGGTTCCTCGATCGCGCCGCCCGGCCTCTCGAGTTCCTGCTCAAGAAGCCGATCTTCGGCTGCCAGATGTGCGGGCAGTGCACGCTGCACGAGACCGGGCTCACCTGCCCGATGGGATGCCCGAAGACGCTGCGCAACGGTCCGTGCGGCGGCGTGCGGCTGGACGGCCGGTGCGAGGTGGTCCCGGAGATGGCCTGCGTGTGGGTGAAGGTGGAAAGGCGCGCCCGCTTCCTCCCCTGGCGCGGCGCCATCCTGCGCATCCAGCCGGCGCTCGACTGGACCCAGCGCGGCCACTCCTCCTGGATCAACGCCCTCAAGGGGACGGCGCGCGAGGCGCGGCCGTGATCGCCCCTCCCCAGGCGGCCACGCGGCGCCTGGAGGAGGCGTTCGCCTCCATCCGGCCGGTCCTGACGTGCGAGATCGCCGCCGGGGACAGTCCCGATCCCTCGGGCCTCCTGAAGCGTGCGGCGCTGGTGCGCGATCACGTCGACGCGGTGAACGTCCCGGACAACACCGCCGGCATCGCCCACATGTCGGGGCTGGCGGCAGCGGCGATCCTCGCGTCGGCCGGCATCGAGCCGATCCTGCACGTCACCTGCCGCGACGTGAACCGCATCGGGCTGCAGAGCCTGCTCGTGGGGGCGGCGGCGCTCAAGGTGCGCAATCTCCTCTGTCTCACCGGAGATCACATGGCGCACGGCGACCAGCCGCAGGCCAAGCCGGTGTTCGACCTCGACTCGCTGCAGCTGCTGCGTCTCGCGGGCACGGTGCGCTCGGGGCGCTACCTCTCGGGACGGCCGATCGTCCCGGCCCCGGACCTGTTCTGTGGGACGACCGAGAATCCCTTCGCACCGCCGTACGAGTTCCGTCCCCTGCGGCTGCGCAAGAAGATCGAGGCGGGAGCGCGCTTCGTCCAGACGCAGATCGTCTACAACCTGCCGCGCTTCCGTGAGTTCATGACGCGGGTCACCGATCTCGGCCTCGACCGGCAGGCGCCGATCCTGGCCGGCGTCTCCCCGCTGCGCTCGGCGCGCGCCGCGCGCCACATGCGCGAACGCATCCCCGGGATGGACGTGCCGGAGGCGATCGTCCGCCGCATGGACGGGGCGGGTCCGGACCGCGGCCGGGCCGAGCAGGAAGGGCTGGCGATCTGTCTCGAGATCCTCGAGGAATTGCGTACAATCCCCGGGCTCAGGGGGTTCCATCTCATGCCGATCCACTGGGAAGAGGCGGTGCCGGAGATCGTGTCGCGCGCCCGGCTGCGGGAGACCAGGACCGTCCCCCCGCTCCCCGCCGCGACCCGGTTCCAGGAAGCGAGCGCCTGATGAAGACCGTCGTCTCCTCCGCCACGCGCACCGTCGTCATCGGGCCGGACGAGCCGTTCGTGATCATCGGCGAGCGGATCAATCCGACCAACCGCAAGAAGCTCGCCGAGGAGCTGCGGCGCTTCGACATGGGCCGGGTGCGGCAGGACGCCCTGGCGCAGGTCGAGGCCGGGGCGCACCTGCTCGACGTCAACACCGGCATCCCGGGAGCGGACGAGCCGGGGATGCTCACCGCGGCGGTGCGGGCGATCATGGAGACCGTCGACGCGCCGATCTGCATCGACTCATCCACCCCCGAAGCGCTGGAGGCGGCGCTCCCCGCGTATCAGGGGAAGGCGCTGGTCAACTCGGTCACCGGCGAGGACGAAGTGCTCGATCGCCTGCTGCCGCTCATCGCCAAGCACAAGGCGGCGGTCATCGGCATCGCCAACGACGACACCGGCATCAGCAACGACCCGAAGGAGCGCCTGGCGATCGCCCGCAAGATCGTCGAGCGGGCGCGCGATCACGGCATCCCGCCGGAGGACGTCGTCATCGACCCGTTGTGCATGCCCATAGGCGCCAACCACACGTTCGGAGCCATCACCCTCGAGACGATGCGGCTCATCCGCGACGAGCTCGGCGTCAACATGTCGATCGGCGCCGGCAACGTCGGCTTCGCGCTGCCGGATCGTCCGCCGCTGACCGCGACCTTCCTCGTCCTGGCCATGGCGCACGGCCTGACCGCCGCCATCACCAACCCCATCGAGACGGAGATCCGCAAGGCGCTCCTCGCCGCGGACCTGATGCTGGGCCACGATCCGATGGGCCGGCGCTGGGTGGCGCACTACCGCAAGGCCGCGGCCAGGCCCGCCGCGACGGGGCCCACCGCCTGAGGCGGAGGGACCCATGGATCCGGCCGCTCTGAAGTCGGAAAAAATCCGCGTGCTGTTCCAGCCGCGCGACGCCACGACCCGCGTCCCGCCCGGCACCACCCTCTTCCACGCCGCGGCCTGGATCGGCCAGCCGGTCGAGTCGACGTGCGGCGGGCGCGGCACCTGCGGCAAGTGCAAGGTGCGGATCGTCTCGGGACCGGCGCCGGTCTCGACCGCCGACCAGCACCACCTGAAGCCCGAGGAGATCGCCTCCGGCTGGCGCCTGTCGTGCCAGGCGGAGGTCCACGCCGAGACCGTCGTCGAGGTTCCGCGGCTCCTCGGGACCCCGAAGACGGCGATGTTCGGCGTCGGGCGGCAAGTGCTGCTCGATCCCAACGTCCACAAGGTCCACCTGAAGCTCGTCCCTCCGGAGCTGCACGATCAGCGCTCCGACCTGCAGCGCCTCCGCGAGGCGCTCGAGGCGGAGGGGTATCCGCTCGAGGCCGATCTCCCCGCGCTGCGGCTGCTCCCCAAAGGTCTGCGGGACGCGGACTTCGACGTCACGGCGGTCCTGTGCGGCGCCGACCTCGTCGCCATCGAGCCGGGGGACACGACGCAGGCCTGCTACGGCGCCGCCTTCGATCTCGGGACCACGACCATCGTCGGGACGCTCCTCGACCTCAACACCGGCGAGGCGCGCGCCGTCGCCTCGTCGCTCAACGCCCAGGCGGTGCACGGCGGCGACGTGCTGAGCCGCATCTCGTACACCATGGGGCGGCGCGAGGGGCTCGGCGAGCTGCAGCGCATGGCGGCTTTGACCTTCAACACGCTGCTCGAGGATCTTGCGCGCCAGACCGGCGTGCCGGCGGACCGGATCTACGAAGTGGCGATCGCGGGCAACGCGACCATGCAGCACCTCCTGCTCGGGCTCGACCCCGAGCCGATCTCGGTCACGCCGTTCGCCCCGGTCGTGACGCGCGGGGTGGAAGTACGCGCCGATCAGCTCGGCCTCGCGATCCATCCCAACGGCCGCGCGTATCTCTTCCCGCACCTCGGCGCCTACGTCGGAGGAGACATCGTCGCCGGGCTCCTGGCGACCGCGCTGCCGCGCGGCGACCGACTGCGGCTGTTCGTCGACGTCGGCACGAACGGGGAGATCGCCCTGGGCTTCGACAAGCGCACGGTCGCCACGGCGGCGCCCGCCGGTCCGGCGTTCGAGGGGGCGGAGATCTCCTGCGGCATGCGCGCCACGCGCGGCGCCATCGAAGGGGTGCGCATCGGCGCCGACGGGGTGACCCTCCAGACGATCGGCGACGCCGCCCCCGTGGGACTCTGCGGCTCGGGGCTCATCGACGCGGTGGCGCAGCTCTACCGGCGCCGCCTCCTCGACGCCACCGGGCGGATGCGCTCGGCCGAGGACGCCCCCGCCGACGTGCCGGCGGCGCTGCGGTCGCGGCTCGTCACCTACGAAGGGGTGCGCGCCTTCGTCCTCGCCACGCCCGAGGAGACCGGCGGCACGGCGGTGGTCCTGACGCAGAAGGACATCCGCCAGCTGCAGTTCGCCAAGGGCTCGATCGCCACCGGCATCCAGGTGCTGATGAACGAGATGGGCGTCCAGGCCGCGGACCTCCAAGAAGTCATGCTGGCCGGGGCGTTCGGGTCGTACATCCATCCCGATTCGGCCCGCACCATCGGGCTCGTCCCGCCCGTGCCGCTCGAGCGCATCCGCGCCGTCGGCAACGCCGCGGGGGAAGGGGCGAAGATCGCCCTGCTCTCCTACCGCGAGCGCGAGGCGGCCGAGGGGATGCCGGCGCGGGTGGAGTACCTCGAGCTGTCGGGTCGCGAGGACTTCAACGATCTCTTCATGAAGGCGCTCGGGTTCCCGCCGCTCGACGCGATGCCGTGAGCCTGCGCGCGCGGCTCGCCGCCCCCGGGCCTCTGGTCCTCGACGGCGCCACCGGCACGGAGCTGCAGCGCCGCGGCTGCGACACCGGCCTCCCGCTCTGGTCGGCGCACGCGCTCTTGAGCGACGCCGGACGCCGGACCCTCGCCGGGATCCACGCCGACTACGTCAACGCCGGCGCGGAGGTCCTGACCACCAACACCTTCCGCACGACGCCGCGCGCCCTCGAGCGCGCCGGACTCCTGCCGCGCTGGACCGTCCTGAACCGCCGCGCCGTCGAGGCCGCCAGGACCGCCGCGCGCCCGGGCGTGTACGTCGCCGGCTCAATCGCCCCGCTCGAGGACTGCTACGAGGTGGGCTCGGTGCCCGGCCAGCAGGAGTGCCTGCGCGAGCACCTGCGGCAGGCCGACCTGCTGGCGCGCCTCGGCGTCGATCTGCTGCTGGTGGAGACGATGAACTGCCGGCGCGAGGCGCGCGCCGCTCTGCTCGCGGCGCGCAGCACCGGTCTCGACATCCTGCTGGCCCTCTGCCCCGGCGCGCCCGATCGGCTCCTCTCGGGAGAGCCGCTCGAGGAGACCCTGCCGCGGCTGCTCGACGCCGGCGGCGGCCGCATCGTCGGCGTGCTGCTGAACTGCGCCCCGCCCGAGGTGCTGGAGCGCGCTTCGCCTTTGCTGTCGCGCCTGCTCGGCGCGATCCCCTGGGGACTCTCGGCGCACCTGGGCGCCCCGGACCCGGGCGCGGGCTGGCGGCTGCCGGACGAGCACGCTCCCGATGCCTACGCGGCCTGGGGTCGCGCCCGGGTGCAGGAAGGGGCGCGCCTCGCCTCGGGGTGCTGCGGCACGACGCCGGAGCACATCGACCGCCTGGCCGCGGCGCTCGCCCGCTGACGCGGGCACCCTACCAGGTGGGGAACTGGCGCTGGTGCAGGCCCAGTTCCAGCAGGTGCGCGTCCTCGTAGACCAGCGGCACCGCCACCGGCAGGCGCGCCGCAGCCGTGACCATGACGAACCGGGGGCCGAGGAACGGACGCCGGCGCCGCCAGTCCCGCACCGCCGCCCAGCGAACCTCTTTTCCGTGGTGCAGCGGCCCGCGCAGCCGGAAGCCCGAATCCGACAGCTCGAGCGACGCCAGGCAGTAACGCAGGAAGAAGCGGATGGTCATCGCCGCCGCGGCGTACACGAGGATGGCCACGCCCCAGCGCCACGCGCCGCCGTCGGCGGCGAGGCGCGTTCCGAGCGCCAGCAGCACCAGGGACGCGCCCGCCACGGCGGAGACGTAGTGATGACGGCAGCGCAGGACCAGGGGCGGGAACGCCACGTCGGACGACACGGTCAGGCCTGGCGCAGGAGCTCCCGGCACGGACGGAGCACGTCCTCCGCCTTCGTGTCGATGGTCCCGGCGATCACGGCGCCGGAGGCGTTGGTGTGGCCGCCGCCGCCGAATGACTGGGCGATGCGGTTCACGTCGAGCGCCTCCTTGCTGCGGAAGGAAAGCTTGAGACGGCCGGAGTCGAGCTCCTTCAGGAGGACCGCGACGCGCACGCCGTCGATGGTGAGGATCTCGTTGACGACGTCGGAGGTGTCCTCCCCCTCGGCGCCGCACTCCCGCACCTGGGCCAGGGTCATGGTGATCCAGCCGAGCCGCCCCTTCTCTTCGAGCCTCAGTCCCGCAAGCGCCATCCCTCCCAGGCGGACCAGCGCCGCGCTGCCGCGCTCGTAGACCTCCTCGTAGACGCGCGGCGGCCGCACGCCCTTCGCGAGCAGGCGCGAGGCGAGCTGGTGCGAGGCCGGGGACGTCTTGCCGAAGCGGAACGACCCGGTGTCGGTGACGAGCGACACGTACGCGGCTTGCGCCGCGGTGAAGTCGGGGTCGCCTCCGAGGGCCTCGACGATGCGGTAGACCATCTCGCCGGTGGCCGCCGCGTCGGAGTCGATCAGGTTCACCTTCCAGAACGGATCGATGAGGTTGTGGTGATCGATGCAGACGGTGACCGCGCGCGAGGCGCGCGCCGCCGCCTCGAGCGCCCCGAAGCGCGACGGCGCGGAGTTGTCGAGCATGAACAGGAGATCGGCGTCGCGCAGGAAGTCGCCGTGTTTCGTTTCGTCATAGACCTCGACGGCCCCGCGCTCGTCGAGGAAGCGGTAGCGCAAAGGGATCGCCTCGGTGTTGAAGATACGCGCCTGGATGCCGCGCGACACCAGGTACGAGTGCCAGCAGATCTCGGCGCCGATGCCGTCGCCGTCGGGCGTCACGTGGGTCGCGAGCACCGCGGTGCGGGCGCCGTCGAGAAGCGGCCGCAACCGCTCTGCTGCCTTGCGTGTGAAGTCGTCCCCCGTCTCCTGCTGTGGCCCTCTCATGGGACGCGCACCTCGCCGGCGCGGTAGGCAGCGGCCAGATCCACGTACGACGCCGCATTCCGGACGATGCGCTCGATCTCCTCGTCCTTGAGCGGCCGCACCACGCGCCCGGGGATTCCAAGGACGAGCGAGCCCGAAGGGATGGTCGTCCCCTCCGGCACCACCGCCCCGGCCCCGATGATCGAGTGACGACCGATGTGACAACCGCTCAGAACCACCGCCTTCATCGCCACCAGCACCTCGTCCTCCACGATGGCGCCGTGAACGATCGCGCCGTGCCCGAGCGTCACCCGGCGACCGAGTCGCACCGGCCCGTCGCGTTCCACGTGCAGGACGCACTGGTCCTGCACGTTGCTCTCCTCGCCGATGGCGATCGGCGCCAGGTCGCCGCGCACCGTCGCCTGGAACCAGACCGAAGCACGCGCGCCGATCGACACCTCGCCGACGAGCGCCGCCCCCGGCGCCACCCAGGCGCTCGGATCGACCCTCAACTGCGTTTTGCAGAACCTCGACGTCATTTTCTCCTCGCACTGCGAAGCCGGCGAATATAGGCCACCCTCGCGGGAGTGTCAACAAATCAGGGGATGAGCGATTCAGCCTTCAGCGAGGGCGGGGGCGAGGGGTCGGCTCCGCCCAGCTACGCGGGCTGCGTCCGCTTTCGTCCTACCCGCCCCCAACTCGCTGAATAGACGCGTCATCGCCCGTGAGCCTCCCGGCACATCCTCCGCCGCTCTCTCTCTCGCTCGCCCGCTCGTCCGGACGCAGGTTTCTCCTTCGCAAACTCCCTCCCTGACGCGACCCTAGTAGCGTCCAGAAGCCGGCGATGACTCCACCGATCTATCGAACATTTAGAGGACGAATTTCGGGAAGGTGGACATGGGTTCAGCGGGATGACGAGGAAGAAGCCGCCCCGAGCAGCGAGTCCCGCACCACCTTGATCGGATGCACGACGCGCACCCCCGCCCCCTGTTCGATCTGGATCTTGCAGGTGCCGCAGCCGGTGGCGACGACGTTCGTTCCGGTCGCCGCGACGCTGTCGAACAAGGGCCGCCCCATCCGCATCGACTGATCGAAGTTGCACGACTTCATCCCGAAGGTTCCGGCGATGCCGCAGCAGTGGTCCTTCACGATCGGCACCACCTCGACCCCGGGCACCAGGCGCAGCAGCCGGACGACCGAGTCGCCCATGCCGCGCGCCTGGAAATGACACGGATTGTGATAGGTCAGGCGCAGCGGCACCGGCCGCAGGTGGGCGCGCAGTTCGGGGCGGGCCTCCAGCCGCTCGAGGACGTAGTCGCCGACGTCGCGCAGGTGGCGCGCCAGCACTTCCGACTGCGGCGTCCCGAGGAGACGGGGCGTGTCCTCGACCAGCGCCAGGCCGCAGGACGGAGCGCTGTATACCGGCGTGTAGCCGCGCCGCAGCAGATCCATGAAGGCCGCGACGTTGCGGGCCGCCGCGGGACGCACGTCGTCGAGGTGGCCGTAGGTGATGGCGGCGATGCCGCAGCACTCCTGCGGCGGGATCGCCACCGTGCAGCCCAGGGCCTCGAGGAGATCGATCGCTGCGCGCCCTTCCCCTTCGACGTCCTGGTAGCCGCCGAAGCAGCCGTGGAAATAAGCCACCTTGTCGCCGTCCGGATCGACCGACGGCAGCCGTGGCGCCAGCGGCTCTGAATCGAAGGCCTGCATGCGGCGCCCGGCGGCGAGCCCGGTCCAGGGGGCCATCAGGCGTCTCAGGAGCGGCGTGTTCATGGCGGCGTTGGCGAAAGGCGCTGTCGCCGCTCCCAGCCGCAGCAGGGGCCCCGAGGCGGTGAGCACCCGGTCGGCGTGGCGCTTGCCGTTCGCCCGGACGTAAGCCTCCTTCGCGAGGATTGCCATCCCGGGGATGTCGATCGCCGTCGGGCACTCGGAATGACAGAGGCGACAGTTCACGCACAGGTCCATGACCTGCTTGAAGGCGTCGGTGGCGATCGCCCCGGCCGGCAGTCGGCCGGAGAGCGTGGCGCGCAGGAGATTCCCCTTGGCGCGTGCCGTCGCCGCCTCATCCCCCGTCTCCACGGCCACCGGGCAGTAGTGGCGGCAGGCGCCGCAGCCATGGCACTTCTCGATCTCCCGCTGCCACGGCTCGTCGTCGAGCGTCGTCGTGGTCGCGACCCGGACGTAGTCGGCGCCGTAGCGCAGGTGGTCGGTGAGGTGCGCGGCGCCGTCGTGGACGATGATGCCGGGGTTGAGGATCCCTCCGGGATCGAAGAGCCGCTTCACCTCGGCGAAGACCGATGTCAGCGGGCCGTAGGCGCGCTCCAGGAACGGGGTCCGGAGACGGCCGTCGCCGTGCTCGCCGGAGAGTGACCCGCCGAGTCCGATGACCAGGTCGGTGAACTCCCCGGCGATCGTCTCCATGAGCGCCAGGTGCGCCGGGTCGCGCTGGTTCATCAAGGGATTGCAATGCAGGTTGCAGTCGCCGGCGTGCCCGAAGATCGCCGCCTGCAGCCCGTGCCCCTTCAGGAGATCGCGCAGCTTCCGGACGAACTCCGCCATCCGCTCCGGGTGCACCGCGGCGTCCTCGATGAAGCGGGTGTTGCGCAGCCGCCCCTCGCGGCGCGACAGGATCGGCGAGGCGGCCTTGCGCACCGCCCAGACACGGGCGATCTCCTCCGGCCGCGTCGCCTGGCGCACCTCGGTCGCCAGCCGCAGCCGCGAAACCAGCGCCGTCGCGATGGCCTCGAGGCGGGAGCGCACCTCCCGCTCTTCGTCGCCATCCACTTCGACGATCAGGATCGCCTCGGTCCCCGCCGGGAAGCTGGCCCCGAGGGCCGGGTCGGCCTCCCGGACCACCTCGACGAAGATGCGATCGAGCAGCTCGACCGCGGCGGGGCGATGGCGCAGGATCTCGACCACCGCCCCCCCCGCCTTCTCCAGATCGTCGAAGAGGACGAGCGCGGTGGCCTTCGCCTTGGGGATCGGCAGCGTCCGCAACGTGGCGTCGAGGACGATGCCGAGCGTCCCTTCCGAGCCGCAGAAAAGCGGCGCGAGATCGACCGCGTCCGGCGTCGCGGTCTCGCGCAGGGCGTAGCCCGAGGAGTTCCTCCGCGTCCGCGGCTGGTGCTTTTCGACGAGGTCGCGGCCGCGGGCCACGATCGCCCGGACCCCGCGCGCCAGTCGGCGTCCCGCTGCCTCCGCGGCCGGGCCGCCGGGGCCGGTCGCGACCCCGGGCATGGCCTCCGCCAGATCCGCGGGGCGCCACCGTTCCGTCTCGATCACCTCGCCGCTCGCCAGCGCGACGCGCAGCGACACGCAGTTGTCGCGGGTGGCGCCGTGCCCGACGGTGTGCGAGCCGCCGGCGTTGTTCGCCACCATCCCGCCCAGGGTGCACCACGCGGACGACGACGGATCGGGGGCGAAGTGCACGCCGTGCGCCCGCAGCACGCGATTCAGGTCGGCCTGGATCACCCCCGGCTCGACGCGCACCGTCCCCCGCTCCGGATCGATGTCCCGGATCCGCCGGAAGTGCTTCGAGAGATCGAGGACGATGCCGCGTCCGAGCGTCGCGCCGGTCAGCCCGGAGCCGCCGCCGCGCGGGGTGACCGGCAGGCCGTGGGCCCGCGCGTAATCGAGGACCGCCACGACGTCCGCCTCGTGCCGCGGCCGCACGGCGCCGAGCGGCTCCACCTGGTAGATGCAGGCGGCGGTGCTGTAGAGGATGCGATCGACCGGCTCGAACAGCACCTCTCCTTCGAGGCGCGATCGCAGATCGGCCGCGACGTCGCGCGGGTCGATCCCGGCGACCACGGAGGCCGCGGATCCGGCCTGCGGTTCCGTCACCATCACGCCTTCACCGCCTCACCGTCCGCCCGGCACGCCGGGCGCGTTGCGGTGCGCCGGCCAGAAGCCCCGCGACGTGGCGGAGTTCCGGCAGGATGAGCCGGTTCACCGCCAGCCGCACCGCCGCGGGGGATCCCGGCATGGCGAACAGCACCATCCCGCGGCAGGTCCCGGCGACCGCGCGGCTGAGCATCGCGGCCGCGCCGATCTCACGATAGCTGAGCGCCCGGAACAGCTCGCCGAACCCGTCGAGCCGCTTCTCGAGCAGCCCCGCGACCGCTTCGTACGTCCGATCACGCGCGGCGATGCCGGTCCCTCCGGTGATCAGGACGACACGCGCCCGGCCTTCGCGCGCCCAGCGCCTCAGGCACGCCCGCACGGCGCGCGGCTCGTCCCTCACGATCGCGGTCGCGGCCACCTCGTGGCCACCCCGCGTCAGGCGCGCCCGCAGCCACGCCCCGCTCTCGTCGGTCGCGGGCGTGCGGGTGTCGCTGACAGTGAGGAGGGCGCACGGGACCGCCAGGGGTCCTGTCTGCCGATGCCGCGTGTGGCTCATGACCATCGCTCCCGGAGGCCGCGCGGGGTACCGGAAGCGCCCGGGCGCTTCAGCTCGGCGTGGCGAGCCAGCGCAGAAGAGTGCGCACGCCGGCGCCGGATCCACCCTTGCCCAGGTACGAATACTCCTTCTCCCCGAAGGCCGGACCGGCGATGTCGAGGTGGGCCCACGGGAGCCCCTCCCGCACGAACTCCTGCAGGAAGAGGGCCGCGGTGATCGCGCCACCCCAGCGGATGCCGGTGTTCTTGATGTCGGCCACGTCGCTCTTGATGTGCTCGCGGTACTCGGAGTAGAGCGGCAGCTGCCAGATCGCCTCCCCCGACGCCGCGGCGGCCGCGAGCAGGGCGTCCGCCAGCGGCTGGTTGTTGCTCATGAGCCCGGACGCCATCGGCCCGAGCGCCACGACGCAGGCGCCCGTGAGGGTCGCGAGATCGACCGCCGCCTCGAGCCCGTCGATCTGCGAGGCGTAGGACAGGCAGTCGGCGAGCACCAGGCGGCCCTCGGCGTCGGTGTTGCGCACCTCGACCGTCTTGCCGTTCATGATGCGCAGCACGTCGCCCGGCCGGATCGCCTGCCCGCCGGGCATGTTCTCGGCGATCCCCATGAGCCCGATCACTTCCGCGCGGCAGCCGAGATCCTGCAGGGAGAGCATGGTCGCGAGGACGGCCGCCGAGCCGGCCATGTCGCACTTCATCGTCTCCATCCCCTCGCTGGTCTTGAGGGACAGGCCGCCCGAATCGAAGGTGAGCCCCTTGCCGAGGATCGCCACCTTGCGTTCCGGCTTCCCCTTCGGACGGTAATGGAGACGCACGAGCCGTGGCTCCTGGTGCGATCCCTGCGCCACGCCGAGGATGCCGCCCATGCCCATCTTGCGGAGCGCCGGGGGCGCGAACACCTCGACCTCGAGATTGCGGGCGCGCGCCTGCTCCTCGGCGATCTCCGCGAGTCGCGGCGGCGTCAGGATGCCGGGCGGCTCGTTCACGAGATCGCGCGCCAGGTTGACCGCGGCCGAAACCTTGTCTCCCCACGCGAGGCCGGATGTGACCGTCTTCTCGGCCGCGGCTCCGATCGCCACCCGCACCACCTTGAGGTGACGGCGTCCGGGGCGCGGCTCGGAGCGGTAACGGTCGAAGCGGTACGTTCCCATGAGCGCGGCTTCCGAGAGTGCCCGCGCCGCCTCGCGCGGCGGGAACGAAAGCCGGTCGTCCAGGAGGAGCGGCAGCACCACCGAAGCGGCGCCCAGCCGATCCGCCTCGACGAAGGCGTCGCCGAGATCGCGGCGGTAGCGCTCGAGCGTCACGTCCTCGCGCGCGCCCAGGCCCAGCAGGAGGTAACGGCGGCACGGGAACGCGCCCTCCGGCGCATGCCACAGCAGGAGCCGTCCCGATCGGCCCTGGAAGCGATCCTCCTTCGCCACCTCGAGCAGCCGCTTTTCGAGCGCGGCGCCGACGGCGCCGGCAAGCGAGCTCTCGCCCTTGAAGCGCGGGACGATGCCCAGATCCGCGGCGACCCCGGTGAGATCGCCGGCCCGGGTCTCGAATTCGAGGGACATGCTCACAGGCCCGGCCCGCTCCGCGTCAGGCGCGGCCCCGCAGGAGGGTCTTGAGGCGTTCGGCGATGCGGGCCGGCGACAGGCCGACCTCTTCGAGGAGCTGGCCGACGGATCCGTGCGTCACGAAGCGGTCCGGCAGGCCGAAGTGGTGCAGCGCCGGCGACGGGTTGCCGGACGCCGCGAGCGCCTCGTGCACCGCCGCTCCGAACCCACCGCACAGCGAGTTCTCCTCGAGCGTCACGAGCACCGGGACCGAGGCGGCGCTTTCGGCCAGCATCTTTTCGTCGAGCGGCTTGACGAAGCGCGCATTGACGACGCCGACGTCGAGCCCGTCCGCGCCCAGGAGCGTCCGCACCGCTTCGGCGGTCTCGACCATCGAGCCGACCGCGAGCAGATCGGCATCCTTCCCGGGGGCGAGGCGCTCCCACGAGCCGATGGGCAGGCGCTGCGGCGCGCGATCGGGCGAGAAGCGCCGGCTGGCCCGCTTCGGGTACCGGATGGCAAAGGGCCGATCGGCCTGGTCGACGGCGGTCTTCAGGAGATCGGCCAGCTCGTCGCCGTCCTTGGGCGCGGCGACGACGAAGTTCGGCACCGCTCTCAGATAAGACAGGTCGAAAGCGCCATGGTGCGTCGGACCGTCGGCGCCAACGAGGCCCGCGCGGTCGAGGCAGAAGACGACGGGCAGCTTCTGCACGCCGACGTCGTGGATGATCTGGTCGTAGGCGCGCTGCAGGAAGGTGGAGTAGATCGCCGCCACCGGACGCATGCCGGAGATCGCCAGGCCCGCCGCGAAGGTCACGCCGTAGCCCTCGGCGATGCCGACGTCGTGGAAGCGATCGGGATGGCGCTCCTTGAACTTCACGAGGCCCGTGCCGTCCGCCATCGCCGCGGTCAGCGCGACGACGCGCGCGTCCTCGGTCGCGAGGCGCGACAGCGTGTCGCACAGCACCTTGTTGTAGTCCGGCGCCGCGCCCTTGCCGGCGGCCGCCATCTGGCCGCTGGCCGGGTCGAACGCGGTGACGCCGTGGTAGACGCACGAGTCGGCCTCGGCGAAGGAGTAGCCCTTCCCCTTCTTGGTGATGACGTGCAGGAGCCGCGGGCCCTTCACCTTCTTGAGGTTCTGCAGCACGCTGACGAGCTCGTCGAGGTCGTGCCCGTCGATCGGACCGTAGTACTTGAACCCGAGCGCCTGGAAGAGGCCGCCCGGGACGAAGAAGTCCTTGACGCCGCGCTCCAGGCGCTTCGCCAGCTCCCCCGCCGGCTCGCCGAGCGGCAGCTTCTTCGCCAGATGCCGCACCTCGTCGCGCATCTTGTTGTAGGTGCCGCTCGAGGTGATGTCGGTCAGGTGCCGGGCGATCGCCCCGACGTTCGGCGAGATCGACATCTCGTTGTCGTTGAGGATCACGAGCAAATCGCGCTCGGAATGGCCGGCGTTGTTGAGGCCCTCGTACGCCAGCCCGCCGGTCATCGCCCCGTCGCCCGTGATGGTGACGACATGGTGGTCCTCGCCGGCCATGTCGCGCGCCACGACCATGCCCATGGCGGCGGCGATCGAGGTGCTGGCGTGCGCCACGCCGAAGGCGTCGTAGGGCGACTCCGACGGAAGGATGAACCCGGACAACCCGTGGTACTGGCGCAGCGACGGCAGGCGGTCGCGCCGGCCGGTGAGCACCTTGTGGCCGTAGGCCTGGTGCCCCACGTCCCAGACGATCTTGTCCTTCGGAGCGTCGTAGACGGCGTGCAGCGCGATGGTCAGCTCGACGACGCCCAGGCTCGGCGCCAGGTGCCCGCCGGTGCGCGACACGACCTCGATGATGTACTGCCGCAGCTCGTCGGCGAGCTGCCGGAGCTGCGCCGCGTCGAGCGCCTTCAGGTCGGCCGGGGATTCGATGCGCGGCAGGAGGGGGGACGCGGCTTCGCGCGCAGCGGTGTCACCCCGCGCCTCGGCCCTCTCGGCGCCTCGCACCAGGGGGAGCTGCATCTTCCCGCTGAGGACCTCGGACATCTCGGGCGGGGATGTTAGCGAGGTCGGGGCCGGGGGGTCAAGCGATCCCTCAGGTCGCGTGTGACGAGCGTGCTATTCTCCGGCGCGGGAACCCGCCGCGTTGATCCCCTTCAAGGACGACAACCCGACCCGCCTGGTGCCGTACATCACCATCGCGTTGCTTCTGATCAACATCGCGGTGTTCGTCCGGATGCTGCTCCTGCCGCCCGAAGCCCAGCAGACCTGGGTGCTGCGCCTGGCGATCATCCCGTACGACCTGACCCATCTGCCCCTCGGCCGTCCCGATCGCTGGCCCCTGCACCTGGTGCCGCTCGTCACCGCGATGTTCGTGCACGCAGGGTGGCTGCACCTGATCGGCAACCTGCTCTACCTGTGGATCTTCGGGAACAACGTCGAGGACGTGATGGGGCACGGCCGCTTCATCGTCTTCTACACCCTGTGCGGCCTCCTGGCGGCGTCGGTGCAGGTGGCGGCCCGGCCGGAGTCGCGCGTCCCGATGATCGGGGCGTCCGGCGCCATCGCCGGGGTGCTGGGCGCCTATCTCGTGCTCTTTCCGACGGCGCGGGTGCGGACCCTCCTGTTTCTCATCGTGATCGTGCGCGTGGTGGCGCTGCCCGCGCTCATCGTCCTCGGCGTCTGGCTTCTCCTGCAGCTCATCGCGGCGGGGCGTGGCGGCGGCGAGGGGGTGGCGTGGTTCGCGCACCTCGGCGGGTTCCTCGCGGGGGCGCTGCTCATCGTCCCCTTCCGGCGCAAGCGACCCCGGCAGGCGCTGTACTGACGGACGAGCCGACCCTCCGGATGGCGGACGGCCGGCCCGGGAGGGCCGATCGCCTCAGCCCTGGGTGGGAGGCGACAGCGCCAGCCCGATCTCGGCGAAGAGGGCGATGGCGCGCGCGTGCAAGTCGGCGATGGTGCCGTCGTTGACCAGGACCCGATCGGCGAGCGCCAGCGTGGCGCGGAGCTGCTGACCGGTCTCCGCGCGGGCGTTCTCCTGCTCCTCCTGGCGCTGGAACTCCTGGAGCGTGGCGCCGTCCCCGAGCCGGCTGCGCAGGCGCGACCGCTCGAAGCGGAGCGGCAGCGGAGCATCCACACCGATGAGCACGAAGGCGGGCAGGCCCCGGAGGATCGCGACCTCGGCGGGACCGCGGATCGAATCGACGGCCGCCTGCCCCTGCAGCCGCGGCAGGATGCGGGCGGCGAGGACTCCCGGTCCCTCCTCGGTGCGCAGGCGGACGCCCGTGGCGATCAGGTTGTCGCGCGACGGCGGCAGCCCCGCCGCGGCGGCGGCCTCACGCACGACGTCGGACAGCGAGTGAACGGAGAATCCCCGCGCCGACAGAAACTTGGCCACCTCCCCCTTCCCGGAGGCATTCGGGCCGGTCAGCCCGACGATCGACGGAGGGGGGCGCGTGATGGGAGGGTTCAGTTCCCGGAATCGCCGCCGGAAGGAGACTCGTTGTCCGAAGAGCTGCCGTCGTCGGAGGAATCGGAGCTCCCGGAGTCCGCGTCGTTCGGCTCGGGATCAGGAGGAGGCGGTGGAGGCGGCGTCGCAGCGGCCGGCGGAGGCGTCTGGGGCGGCGCGGCGGCCGGAGGCGCCTGCTGCTGCGCCGGCTGTCCGGACTGGGCCGTCTGGCTGCCGGCGCCGGGCTGGCCGGATCCGGCCTGCCCGGCGGCGTTCGGCTGGCCCGGAGCATTGGGCTGACCGGGGGGCGTGGCATTCGGCGCGCCCTGCGACCCCTGGCCCTGGTTCATCTGGGCGCCCGACGGCAGGCCGTGGTTGTAGGGGTTGTAGCCCCGGCGACCGCGCTGCATCGCACCCGGGCCACCCGTCATGCCCGGGCCGCGGCCCCCCTGGCGGCTCATCCCGCCCGGTGGGGTGGACTGGATTGCCTGCCCCTGCGGCGCTGCTTTGGGAGCCTCGCCGTCCGGGAGATCACCTCCGACCGACAGGGGCGGCGCCATCTTCAGGGCGCTGTTCTGCGCCACGTGTCCGCCCGTTCCCGGTCCGGCCGGAACCGCCGACTGCGGCTGTGGGACCGGCTGCGCCGGCGCCGCCGTGGGCTGCTGCGGGATGATGGCGGTCACCTGCGTCTGCGGGGCGGCGACCGGGGCCGGGGGCGAAAGGTTCAGATCCTCGATCCGATCGATCTGCACCGTCGGGATGCCAATCCGTCCGCCCCCCTCGATCTCGAGGATGGTGAGCTTGGGCCCCTTCTCCACCGTCTTCACCGTGATCGCCTTGCCGTTGGTGAAGTACACGACCTGGTCGGCCCGGGCGAAACCCGGGATCGCGAGCAGGCACGCGGCGACCAGAATCAGGCTGGTGGTTCGGATCGTGGAACGGCGGCGAAGCGACATGAGTCACACCCTCTGGGAACGTTCCCCCGGACTGTTCGGAACGGGAGGGGGGCGCCGGGAGTGTACCGCGAGACCCCCCCGGGAGCAATCGAAATCCCCCCCCTTCCTCAGGGGGTCCGAGGGAGTTACGAAACCGAGACCTGGACCCCCTGCTCCACGTAAGAGCAGTCGAGGACGGCGCCTCCGGCCCGGCGGGCGCTCTCCGCCACGGCCTCGCGCCGGTTCTCGGGGGTCCAGAGGACGAGGCACCCTCCCCCGCCCGCGCCGCAGACCTTGCCCCCCCGGGCCCCGGCTTCGAGCCCGGCCGCGATGATCGCGTCGATTTTCGCGTCGGTCACGGCCGGCGAGAGCCTCAGGCGAGCCTGCCATTCGCGCCCGAGCGCCGGCCCGATGGCGTCGTAATCGGAGGCCTCGAGGGCGGAGCGCACGTCGTGGGCCGCATCGCTCGTCGCCTGCAGGGCGGCGCGCACCGAGGCGTCGCCGTCGAGGTGGCGCTTGCAGATGTCCCAGTTCGACAGCCCGCTGTTGCGCGACTGCCCGGTGTCCACGAGCACGGTGCGGCGCTTCAGCGCCTGGAGATCCGCGCGCAGCCGATCGACGCACGTTCCTTCCACGGTGTAGCGCAGCCCCAGGACCCCGCCGCGCAGGGCCGGGTGGTAGTCCTGCTCTCCCGTCGGGATGGCGAGCACCTGCGTCTCGATGCCGCGCACGAGCGCGAGCAGGCGATCCGGATCGAGACCGCGCCCGGTGAACCTGTCGAGGGCGGCCGCGAGCGCGATGCCGAGCGTGGATGACCCGCCGAGACCGGAGCCGGCCGGAGCGGCGCAGTCGGTGACGATGCGCACCCCGTCTCCTTCCCCCAGGAAATGCCGCGCCAGTCGGACCAGGAACCCGAGGCCCGGAGGGGCCGTGGCGAGCGCGCCGTCGAGATCGAGACCGCGCGGCAGGCGGGCGGAGAGGTTGCGATCGCGCGACACGATCTGCAGCCCCGGCTCGGACGTGCGCTCGACCACGGCCTGCGCGTGGAGATCGATCGCCGCGTTGACGGTCAGGGGGTCGCGCGTCAGGAGCGACAGGGGCCAGAGATCGACGGTCCCGCCGGCGAGATCGATGCGCGAGGGCGCGCGGGCTTCGACACGTGACGTCATGGCGGGCGGATCCTACACCGGGCGGCGGGGCTCGAAAGCGGTTTGTGGTATCGTCCCGGCCCCGTGACCGCCCGCACGGCCTCCCGCATGTCCTCCGCCACCCGCGCCGACTCGGGAGAATCGTCCGCCTGGTCCGGCGTGACGCGCCTGATCCTGGCGCTCCTGTTCCTTCTCCTGCCGGTCGCCCACTCCGCCACGCTCTCCGATCCGTTCGAGCTGCCCAAGGAGATGCTCCTGGCGGGGGCCGCGGTGCTGCTGCTCGTCTGCCTCGCCGCCGCGTCGGCGCGACGCAATCCGCCCGCCACGACCTTCCGCGCCCGGCTGCCGATCGCCGTGCCCCTGGCGATCGCGCTCGTCGCGGCGGGACTCGCGACCGCGCGCTCCGCCACTCAGGGAATCGCCCTCTCCGGCTTCCTGATGCTCGTCTCGCTCGTGGTCGTCGCGGCCGCCGTCCCGCTCGCGGTGCGCCGGGACCGCGACGTGCTCGTTCTGCTCGGCGCCGCGATCGCCGGGATCGCGCTCGCGGCGGTGGCCAGCCTGGCGCAGATCCTCCGGCCCGGCTTCAACCTGATGCTGGGGCCCTTCTCCATCGTCCCGCCGGCCCCGGCAGGAGGGACCTTCGGCGATCCGGGCCTCCTGGCGCAGGCCCTCCTCCTCGCCCTGCCGCTCGCCGTCGGCGCGGCGGCTCTCTGCGGCGGCGCGCTGCGGCTCGCCCTCGGCGGGTGGATCGGAATCCTTTCCGCGGCGCTCCTTTACGGCGGCAAGCCGGAGGGCTGGCTGGTCGGCGCCGGTTTCGTGGTCCTGCTCTTCGTCGTCCGCGTGGCGCGTTCGGCCCTGGCCGGGAATCCATGGACCGATCTCGTGCCCGATCCGGGCGGCCCGACGGTGCGGACGATCCTCGCGGCGGGGGTGGGGCTGGCGCTCGTGCTGGCAGCGGCCCGGCTTCCCGGGATGGGCACCGGGGGCGCGGCGCCGGCGCCCCTCGAGCACGTCGGACTGCTCGCCCCCACCACCGGCGACGTGACCGCCGATCGCGCCGCGGGGATCCGCGGCAGCCTGGCTCTTCTCGGCCGCCACCCGCTCGGCGTCGGACCCGGCGCCTGGCGGCACGCGTTTCTCGAGGTCGCGTGGACGGCCGTCGCCTCGTCTCCGTTCTCGTTGTCGCACCAGGCGGTGCACGCGGGCCAGTCGTTTTTCGAGGCGGGAGCGGAGCTGGGAATCGTCGGCTCCCTCGCGCTGCTCGCGCTCCTTGCCGTGGTCCTGGGGCGCGCCTTCCGCGCCGCGCTGCGCGACGGCGGCGCCTGGGGATCGATCGGACTGACGTCCTGCATCGCCCTCCTGACCGGGGCGCTCGTCGCCTGCTACGGCTCGCCGTTCCAGGAGGCCTCCCCCGCCGTCCTCTTCGCCTTCGCGTGCGGTCTCGGGCTCGCCGCCTGGCAGCGCGTCGTCGCGGCCTCGGAGGCCGAGGAGCCGTCCGCAGGCTTCGCCTCGGGCCGGCGCCGCGCGCTGCGGCTCGCGGCGGGGCTCGTCGCCGTCGTGGCGCTCGCCGCCGCGGGACTCCTGATCCTCCCGGCCCGCGTCGCCGCCGCGCGCCTGACGCTGCAGGCGCAGGGACTGCTCGCCGCGGGGGACGCCCGCGGGGCGCTGCAGCTGCTCACGTCCCCGGTCGCGCGCCGCGCCGCCGATCACCTGCCGCACGCGCTGCGCGGGCAGGCGGCGCTGCGGGTCGGCGCCTGGCAGGACGCCTCCGACGCCTTCGCCGACACGCTGAAGCGCTCCCCGTTCTTCGTGTCGGCGCATCTCGGCCGGGCCGCGGCCGAGGAGATGCTCGGGCACTACGACCTGTCCGCCGCCGAGCTCGACGAGGCGAGCCGGCTGTGGCCCGGCAGCTACGACATCCTGATGGCGCGCGGGCGTCTCGACGCTCGGCGCGGCCGCGTCGAGCAGGCGATGGCCGACTACCAGGAGGCGGCGAAGGCGGGGCCCAAGATGGGCGATCCGTGGTTCGCCCTGGGCGAGATCCTGCTGCGCCGCGGCGACAACGATCGGGCGATCGAGGCCTTCCATCTCTGCCTGGAGAAGAACCCGCGCTTCCCTCACATCAACCTCAACCTCGCCATCGCGTACGAGAAGCGCGGCATGAACGACATGGCGATCACCCACCTGCAGCGCGAGGCGGCGCTCGACGATCGCGCCATCGAGCCGCGCCTGCGCATGGCGAACCTGTTCCACGCCGAGGGACGGGACTGCGACGCCAGGGATGCGCTCGGGGTGGCGCGCGACCTCGAGACCGACCCTTCGCGGCGCGCCACGCTGCTCGAGCTCATCGACCAGATGGACGCGAGCTGCCGGCTGGAACAGAAGCGGCGGCGCTGAAGAACACGCTCCGGGCGGAACGCGCGCCTATTCGATCCAGACTTCGATGCGGCTGTCGGGGGCGTCCATGTCGAGCAGCCGCCCCTGGCCGTTCTTGCGGATCGCCTTGAAGATGTCGTCCAGGTCCACGCCCCTGGCGGCGGCGCTGTCCTTGAGGGCGCTGCGCTCCTCCTTCCCGAGCGAGTCCACGAGGATCTGCGCGAAGGCCACCGGCAGGTTGATGCGCAGGTCGTAGGTCTTCGACGCCTTGTTGTAGATCGTCATCTTGACGAGGGACGGCAGCGGCGGCAGTGCCGCGCCCGGGGCGGCGGCGGCCCGCGGCGGCGCCGGGGGCGCCGGCGGCGGGGGCGGCACCTGGCGCGGATCGATCTTGAGGAGTGCGATCAGGATCTCGTTGCGGATCTCGGTGTCGTTCTCGAGGTCGTAGGCGCGCTTCAGGATCGGCACCGCCGCGCGCCGCACGGCGGGATCGCCGGCGTCGGCGGCGCGGATCGCCGCGAGCGTCGAGACGTACAGCGACGGGTCGGCGATGCCCTCCCCGAGCGTCGCGGAGCACGCGGGCGAGGCGCGCCGGTTCCCTTCGCAGGTGAGAGAGAAGAGGCCGGACCAGGCCTGGTCGACGAGCAGGCGATCGCGTTCGCGCGGGTGCTGCCGGATGAAGGTCCGGAACGCGTCGGCCGCCACGGCCTCGCGGCCCGGCAGGTGGGCCAGCGCCCGGGCGCGGTGGAACTCCGCCTGCGGCGCGAGCGGGCTCGCGGGGTAGCGGCGCAGAAGTGCGTCGCTGCTGCGCAGGACCGTGTTCCAGTCGCCGTCGTACTGCGCGATCTTCGCCTCCCGCAGGAGCGATTCGTCCGAAACCTTGGTCACCTTGGGAGCGGGGCCCGGGGTGGAAACGGCCGGCGGCGTGGCGGCCCGCGCCGGGGCGGCGGACGTTGCGGGCAGAAGGGGCGCGGCGAGGACCAGCAGTCCCAGGCTCACGACCCGGCTCCGGGCGCGCGGATCAGGCATGCGCGGCTCCCTCCTCAGCCTCGCGGGCCATCAGATCGATGCGCAGCAGGACCTGCCGCCTTTCGATCGCGTCCTTGAGCGCGCGCAGCTGCGGCGCGTCGGCACAGTCGTCCATCTCCGCCACGTCGAGCAGCAGGTCCGACAGGGCCCCGAGCACCGCGGACAGGCGCTGATCCTGGGGACCCTCGAGAGCGCGCCGCTGCACCGCCAGCCGCCGCAGCAGCTCGCGCGACCGCTCCCGCTCGACCGCCACGTCGAAGTGCCCGTCCTCGCGAGGGCAGCGCACGGGCGCCTCGAGCAGATCGAGCAGCAGCGCCCGGCCGTCCCGCAGCGAGCGCGCCGCCGCGCGGCGCGCCACGCCCGCCTCGAGGTACGCGGTCGTCTCCGCCGGGACCGCGGTGTCCTCGCCGGCACCGGCCTCCGAAAACTGAGGCGGGCCGGCGAGGGCCGGCACGTCGGAGCGAGGCGTCGGCAGCGTGCGCAGCCCCACGACCAGGAAGATCGCCGCCGCCGCGGCCAGCCCCGACCACGCCGCGAGCCGGCGCCGCTCGGGGAACTCGACGCGGATTCCGCCGCTTGCATTTCCTTCGCCCCCCGCGGCGCGGGCCCGCGCCACGGTGCGGGCGGCGAAATCGTCCCAGTCCACCTCCGACTCGCGCGGGAACGCGGCGCCGGAGTCCACGGCGGCGAGCGCGGCGCGCGTCTCCTCCCAGGCGGAGGAGCAGCCGGCGCAGGCGCTCAGGTGCGCCTCCAGCTGGACACGCTGCGCGGTCTCGAGCCCCGAGTAGAAGTGCAGCGGCAGGAGCGGCAGGAACGCGGCGCAGCCGGTCGCTTCGCTCACGCGATCCTCCCGGAGGACGCGGCGGCAACGCTCAGCACGGGCTCTCCTCCGGCAGCGTGGCGCGCTGCATCCGATCGCGCACCGCCGCCGCGGCGCGGTGCAGGGACGACTTCACCGTGCCGAGGGCGCAGCCGCGGGCGCGGGCGATTTCCTGGAGGGACATCTCCTCGAAGTGGCGCAGCACGAAGATCTCCCTCTGGCTCTCCGGGAGGGTGGCCACCGCCTCCTCGACGCGGCGGCGAAACTCCGAGCGCTCGTGCCGGCGCAGCGGCGACTCGGCCGGATCGGCCGGCACGAGCTCGCGCCCCGGATGGTGCTCCTGCGCCTCCTCGAGTGAATCGGCGGGCCGGACCCGGCGGCGGCGCAGGACGTCGAGGCAGTGGTTCACGAGGATGCGCGACGCCCAGGTGAACGGATGGGACTCCGGCCGGTAATGCGCGCGCGCCAGGTAGATCTTCACCATCGTCTCCTGGACCGCGTCGAGGGAGTCTTCGTGCTGGCGCAGGTAACCCCATGCCAGCCGGTAGAGCCGTCTCTGGTAGCGCTGGACGAACGTCTCAAAGGCCCCCTCCCGACCCTCCCGGACCGCCTCCATCAGGGCGAAATCGTCCGGCTGCACTTCCGTCCTCCCCGCCATGGCTTCAACGCAGAAGTGCGGCCCGGGGTTTACCCCCGGCGCCGCTTCAGCTCCCCGGCCTCCGGTCGTGACACGAAAAGCATTGATCGTTCAGCGGATGGTTCGGCCCGCGCGCCGAGCGCCGCCCCGGCCCATGGCACTCGAGGCACTTCAAAGGCTCGATCACGTCCCGGTGATCGGCGTCGGCCGGGATGAGCGGGCGGCGGTGGGTCAGGGTGTAGCCGACCAGGAGCGCCATGAGGGACCCCGCCGCCGCGACGAACACCGCCACACGCCGGGAGCCTCCCCCGCCTGCCGTCCCGTTCAGCGCCGCTCCACCCGCCGCGCCTGCTGCGGGGTGGTGGAGAGCCGCTCGGTCGCCAGCACCTTCCCCTGGAGATAGGCCTCCTCGGCGATGGCCACCACGGCAGCTCGGATGTCGCCGCGCATCCGCCCGGTCGGCCGCAGCTCGAACTTGCGGGCGACCGTGGCGCGCCCCTCGAGCGCCCCCTCGAGGATCAGGTTCTCGGCGGTGATCTCACCGAGCACCGCGCCGCGCGGCTCGATCACGACCGACCCGGAGGTCGCGACGTTGCCTTCGATGCGGCCGCGTACGCGGATGCTCTCCTCGGAGACGATGTCGCCGACGAAGGTAAGCCCCTCCTCGAGGACCGTCAGCCCGGGGATCGGGTCGGACGCGAGGAGATCCGGCAGATCGCGAATGGCGCTCATCGGAGATCGCCGGCGGGAGCCCTGCGGCCCGAATCGGCCGGCGGGCGGATTCTAGCACCGGCGCTGGAGGTCAGGCCGGGAAGGCGGGATTCAGCTCTGGGTGCCCTGCGGCCACTGGTAGAACTGGCCGTTGACGAACAGGATGTCGCAGTCGAACATCTGCGTTGGCCCCCCGGTTCGCGGGCCGTCGGCGCCATCCTTGCCGGTGCTGATGACGGTGTAATCGTTCCCGCTCTCGCTGAAGACCTCCCAGCCGTTCATCCAGCCGTCGGTGTCGGGAGGCGCTTTCATGAAGTGCGGGTTGAGGAAGGACTTCATCGCCGGCCAGGTGGTCACGCCGGTCGGGTAGCGGGCGTTGTCGGTCCCGTAAGCCTCGACCGCCGCGCCGATGGTGCGCAGGTCGGCCATGGTCCGCTTCTGCTTCCCCTTGTCCACGGCGTTGAGCAGATTGACGACCGCGATCGAGGAGATGAGACCGACGATGGCGACGACGATGAGCAGCTCGATGAGGGTGAAGCCCGCCTCGGCTCCGGGCGACTCTCCGCGTGTCCGTCGGTTCGACATGCGCCACATGATTTAAGGCTCCGGCGGGACTTTCGCAACCCGGGTGCCACCTCCGGAGGGCCAAAAAACAACGGCGGCGCCGCGTTTTGCGCGCGACGCCGCCGCGATGACGAATCCGTACTGTCAAATTCTGCGATGGACTGGATGGACTACTTGCCCCACTCGAAGCCGAAGTTGACCCCGAAGGTGTCGATCTTCTCGCCCGCCCCTTCCTCTTCGAGGAGGGTCTTGCGCAGGGCGAGCGTGACCTTCGGCGCCCAGTTCGCGCCGGCCCAGCGGATGCCCGACTTGAAGTCGACGATGCCGCTGCCGTACTGGTCGGCGTTGCCGAGGATGTAGCCCACGTCGCCGCCGCTGAACCAGGCCCACTTCTTCCCATACATCATGTCGGCTTCGTAGGTCGGGCCGACCGCCGCGCTGGTCTCGTCGTCCACGCGCAGCAGCGCGCACATCCCGCCGATGCTCTGCCGGGACTGCGGGTTCCAGCGCCACAGGCCGCCGAGATCGACCCCGCCCTTCCAGCCATCGATGGTCTCGTAGCGGAAGACGCGGAAGTCCACCGTCGCGGCCGCTTTCGGTCGCTCGGGGACCGGCTTGTCCTGCGCGAAGGCAGGAAGCGCCGGCAGGATCAACAAGGCGCACAGCGAAAGCGTTCGTCGCATAGGTCCCTCCGTCAGCTGTCGTGGAGCAACGATTCAGGCGAATCGGCGGGAGTATACCGCCGTCCGGGGTGTCCGGGTGAAGAAAGACCGCCCTCCGCAACAAGGGGGCGTCCCCCCCCACCCCCCCCGGGGCGCTCCTTGCGCCCGCCCCCCCGCCCGGTTAGACTGCGTCCCTTCGAGCGCGCCGACGTAGCTCAGTGGTAGAGCAACTGATTCGTAATCAGTAGGTCGCCGGTTCAACCCCGGCCGTCGGCTCCGCCCGGCGCCTCTCGAAAGAGCCGCGAAAGGCCGCTTCAGCCCCCGATGCCCGTCAGCGAGATCCCTTTCCTCGAAGCCCTGGCGCGCGGGCCCCTGGTGTTCGACGGCGCCATGGGGACGCAGCTCTACGAGCGCGGGTACTTCATCACCCGCTCGTTCGACGAGGCGAACCTCGCCCGGCCCGACCTTGTGCTCGACATCCACCGCGACTACGCCGCCGCCGGCGCGAAGATTCTCGAGACCAACACCTTCGGCGCCAACGCCGAGTGCCTGAAGCGTTACGGCGCCCAGGACAAGGTGCGGGCGATCAACCGGGCGGGAGTGCGCCTGGCGCGCGAAGCGGCGGCGGGCGAGGCGTGGGTCGCCGGCTCCATCGGCCCGACCGGTCTCATGGTCGCGGCGCTGTCGGAGGAGCGGCGCGCTTCGCTCCGCACGCTGTTCCTGGAGCAGATCGCCGCCCTGCTCGAAGAGGGCGTGGACCTCCTGGTCCTCGAGACCTTCTACAGCCTGGAGGAGATCGAGCAGGCGCTGGTCGCGGCCCGATCGGTCCACCCGGGACCGATCGTGGCGCAGGTCGCCTTCAGCGAGGAGCGTGCCCTCGTGGACGGGCTGCCGCCGCTCCAGGTTGCAAACCGGCTGCGCGACGCCGGGGCCGACGTAGTCGGCGCCAACTGCGCCGAGGGACCCGCGTTCCTGTTCGAGGTCGGACGCGCGATGGTGCCCTGCGGCGCCCCCGTCAGCGTGCAGCCGAACGCCGGCCGCCCCCGCCGTCTCGACGAGCGCACCCTCTACATGACGACGCCGGAGTATTTCGGCGTCTACGCGCGCCGCATGTTCCAGGCCGGCGTGCGCCTCGTGGGCGGCTGCTGCGGCACCGGGCCGGAGCACATCCGGCCGGTCGTGGACGCCGCCCGCATGCTCGGCGGCGGGCGCGTCGAGGCCAGGGCGGAGCCGAAGTCCCCCGCCGTCGCGGAGGTGCGGCGCCGCGAGGGCGTGCCGATGCCGGAGAAATCCCCGCTCGCCGCCAAGATCGATCGCGTCTGGCGCGAGCGCCTGCTCGCGCCAGGATCGCGCCGCGCCCCCTCGGGTCCCGACGACTTCGTGGTCAGCGTCGAGGTGAACCCGGAGCCGGGGCTCGACCCGAAGCGCGCGCTCGAAGCGGCGGCGCTCCTCAAGCGCGCCGGCGCGGACGTCATCAACATCGCCGACGGGCCGCGCGCCGTGGCGCGCATGAGCAACGTCGCGCTCGGGATCCAGGTGCACCATGAGGTTGGAATCGACGTCCTCCTGCACGTCTGCTGCCGCGACCGCAATCTCCTCGGCCTGCACTCCGACCTGCTCGGCGCGTGGGTGCTCGGCTTCAGGAACCTCGTCCTCATCACCGGCGACCCGCCGAAGATGGGCGACTACCCGGCGGCGACCGCCGTCTTCGATCTCGATTCGGTGGGGCTCCTGCGCCTGGTGGACGCGCTCAACCACGGCGTCGACCCGGCCGGACGGGTCCTTCAGGATAAGACCGGGTTCCTGCTCGCCTGCGGCGCCGAGCCGGCCGCACACGACTACGACCACGAGCTGCGGCGTCTCGAGGAAAAAAAGCGCGCCGGCGCGGAGCTGGTGATGACCCAGCCGGTCTACGACCCGGCGGTGCTGCGGCGCTTCCTCGAGGACACCCGCGGGCTGGGCCTGCCGATCCTCGTCGGGCTCTGCCCGCTCGCGAGCCACCGCAACGCCGAGTTCCTGCACAACGAAGTCCCGGGGATGCAGATCCCGCAGGACATCCGCCAGCGCATGGCCGCGGCGGGCCAGCAGTCATCGGAGGCGGCGCGCCGCCAGGGCATGCTCATCGCGCGCGAGATGCTGGACGAGATCAAGAGCGACGTGGTGGGGGCGTATCTGATGCCGCAGTTCGGACGGTATCGGACGGCGATCGAAGTGTTGCAGCCGGTCGGCTACGACTTCGCGCCGGAGGATCGCGACCCGGCCTGAAGGTCCCGCGGCCGGCCCGGCGGCCGGTTGCCGCCCCCCGGTCCGCCGCCGCCCGGTCCCTTGCCGCGCGGCCGGCCATCGCCACCACGGCCGTCGCCTCCACGTCCGCCGCCGCGCGGCCGATCGCCGCCGGGGCGCCGATCACGGCCTTCGGGGCCGGTCGGGCCATCGGCGCCGCGCGCCGAGAAGATCGCCCGGCAGGCGCGGTCGAACGCCTGCTGCAGGCGCCGCCGCTCCGGCTCGGGAACGTAGCCGAGCCGCTGCCACGCGGCCTGCGCCCGCCTCGCTTCTTCGGCGGCGGCGCGGGCGCGCGACTCGTCGGCGATGCGGCCGCCCATGGTGTTGGTGGCGAGCGCCTCGCGCCACATCGAGGCCAGCCGCTCCCCCGGCGTCAGCCCCGAGGTGTCGGGGGCCGACCCCGCCGACGGCGCCAGCTTCTCGACCTTGGCGACGAGATCCTGCATCCGCTTGAGGTTCGCCTCGGCATCGAGGCTCGTCCCCTGGAAGGCGCCCGGGTGCGCCTTGAGGGCGCGATCGAAGGCGGCGAAGAACCGCGTGTTGAGCGGACCCATCTGCTCCGGCGGCAGCCCGCGCATCCGGCGCCAGCGCTCGAGCCCGGCGCGCAGACGCCCGACCATTTCTTCGGGCGAGGCCGGCGGCGCGGCGGCCACGGGCGCGACCTCCGCCGACGCCGGCGCGGCCTCCGTGGTCTCCTGCCCCGGCACGGCGGCCTCGGCAGGCGGGCCCTCGGCGGGCGGCGCCAGCGCCTCGATCTCGGCGCACAGCGCCAGCCGCTCGGCGACGACCCCCTCGCGCTCGACGGAGTCGCGGTTCTTGTAACGCTCGAAGAAGCGGTCGCACGCCGCACGGAAGCGGTTCCAGACCGCCTCCGACTGGTTGCGGCGCACGGGACCGGTGGTTTTCCACTCGGCCTGCAGCTTCTTGATCTCGTCGGCGGTCGTCTTCCAGTCGGTCGAATCCGCCAGCGCCTCGGCGCGCTCGCACAGCGCCACCTTGCTCTCGAGGTGCTTGGCCCACTCGCCCTTGCGCTTCGACAGATCCTCGTCGCGCGCCCTGAAGAACTGGTCGCAGGCCTTGCGGAAGCGCTCCCAGATCGCCTTCTCGTGACCGCGCGACACCGGGCCGACCGCCTTCCACTCGTTCTGCAGCCCCTTGATCGCCTCGGCCGTCTTCATCCAGTCGGTGGAGGCCGACAGCGCCTCGGCCCGCTCGCACAGGGCCTCCTTGGCCTTGAGGTTGCCGCCCGCCTCCTCCGCCTGCTTCTGGAAGTAGACGTCGGCCTTCTCGCGCACCCGGTCGCGCGCCGCCTTGAAGCGGTTCCACAGGGACATCGAGCGGTCCGGCGGCGCGGGTCCGGCGGCGCGCCAGCGCTCCATCAGGTCGCGCATGCCCGAGCCGGCGGCGGACAGGTCGGCCCCCTCGGCTTCGACGGCCGCCGCGAGGTCCTCCATGCGGGCGCTCAGCTCTTCCTGCACCGCCGCGTTCGCCCACCGCTGCCAGCGATCGGTGTCGCGCAGCGTCTGCACCTTGGGGAGGAGCTCGGCCTGCACCGCCTTGAGGCGCTTCACGATGGTCTCGTGATCCTTCGGCGTCGGCAGCGGCGGGATGTCCTGGAGCCCCGTCTTGAGATCGCGCAGGGCGCGTTCGAGCTTCGCCAGCGCGGCATCGTCCTTCTTGGCGAGCGCCTCGGAGGTGGTCGCGAGGCGCTCGAGGACCTTGAGGCTCTCCTTGCGCTTGGCGAGGGCCGCCTCCGACTGCTTCGCCGCCTCGGCGCGGTCGCTCTGGGCCTTCTCCTCCGTGTCCCGCCGCACCCGGGCTTCGCCGATGGCGGCGCACGCCGCGAGGAAGCGCGCTTCGAGCGCCTCCGCCTCGGGGCCTTCGGCCTCGGGGAGGGCGGCCCACGCCGTCCGGGCTTCCGCAAGGACGGCCTCCGTCGCGTCGGCGGTCGCCCCTTCCACGGCCTCGCACAGGCGGCGGCGCGGGCCGAGCCGCTCTTCGAGCTCGCGCTCGCGGCGCTCGCTCGCGACCCGCTCCTCCTGCCACGCGAGGAGACGCACGCGCGCCGCGTGACACTGCTCGCGGAAGCGCTCGTCGAGATCGTCGTCCACCGCGGCCAGCTCCTCGATCCAGGCGTCGCGCAGGCGCTCGAGGCGCGACGGCACTTCGTCCCACGCGCCATCCGCTCCGAGCCCTTCGACCTCGGCGATCAGCCGCTCCTGCGCCGCCCGATCGCTCCCCGCCCGCGCGGTCTCGGCCGCGGCCGCGTCGTCGGCATCCGATCCGCGCAGCCGCGCGCGCGCCCGGCGCGCCACCGGCTTGAGCCGCGCCCGCGACGCGATGGTCTCGAGCAGGCCCGGGTCGTCGATCTTCTCGACGGCGAGGAGCGAGGTGTCGCGATGCTCGCCGCGAAGCGCCACGTGCGACAGCTCGGCGGCGCTCTTCAGGCCTTCGAGGGCCGCCTGCCGCACCGCGGCGTGCTCGCCCTGGCGGGCGACCCCGGCGAGCCCGCGCTCGTCGGAGAGGCGTCCCAGAGCCGCGAGCGCGATCGATTCCAGGGCGGCCGATCGGGCGATGGTGGTCAGGTGCTTGGGGTCGTCGATGCCTTCGACGGCGGGAAGCCCGTCGGCGTCGTCGCGGGCGCCCAGGGCGCGCGCCACGAGAGCCGCAAGGGCCGCCTCCCGGACGCCGGGGTCGGCGTCGCCCCGGGCCGCCTCGGCCAGGATCTGCGCATTGCGCACCCGGCGCACGGCGGCGCGCCGCACGCGCGCATCGGCGTCGCCCTTCGCCAGCGGCTCGAGCAGTTCGAGGTCGGCGGTCGCCAGGCGGTCCACCGCCTGGAGCCGCTGCTCCGCCTCAGGGTGCTCCAGCCCTCCGGGGGGCCGGAATCGATCGAGGAATCCCACGCCGTCGCCTCGTGATCAGGACAAAGGAAGGCCGGATCATACACCGGTCCCACCCCGCTCCAGCAGCGATGACGATTCGGAGATCGGGCCTGCTTGAATCGCCCCTCCCCGGACGCCAGATTGGACAGGTCGCCCGACGGCCGTCCGGCCGCACGGGGGAGGCGCGCGCGGGGAGCCGCCGGGACCCTGGCCCGGCCTCCGGGGCGCGCGCGGAGGAGCCTGCCCGAGTCGATGGGACGCATCGGACGCTACGAGATCGAATCGATCCTGGGCAAGGGGGCCATGGGGGTGGTCTTCCTGGCGCGCGACCCGCAGCTGGGACGCCAGGTGGCCCTGAAGACCTACGCCCTCCCCGAAGGCATCGACGACGATGTGGTGCGCGAGTTCGAGGAGCGCCTGCTGCGCGAGGCGCATGCCGCCGCCGCGCTGTCCCACCCGAACATCGTGACGGTGCACGACGCGGGCATCGACGCGGACCGCCGCTTCCCGTACATCGTCATGGAGTACGTGCCGGGGCGGAGCCTCAAGGAGTTCCTCGACGGCCGCCACCGGATGTCGCCCGACCTCGTCCTGCGCTTCGGCGACGCCCTCGCCTCGGCACTCGACGCCGCGCACCGCGCCGGCATCGTGCACCGCGACATCAAGCCGGCCAACATCCTGGTGCGGGACAGCGACGGCCTGGTGAAGATCACCGACTTCGGCGTGGCACGCCTGTCGGAATCCGACCTGACGCGCGAAGGCGCGCTCGTCGGCTCGCCCGCCTACATGTCCCCCGAGCAGATCCGCGGCGGCGCGGTGGACGCGCGCAGCGATCTCTTCTCCCTGGCGCTGGTGCTGTACGAGGCGCTGACCTCGAAGCGCGCCTTCGGCGGCGAGGACCTGGCCGCGGTCACGTACGCGCTCGTGCACGAGACGCCGGCTCCGGTGCGGCACCGCATCCCGGATCTGCCCGCCGGGCTCGATCCGTTCTTTACGCGCGCCTTCGCCAAGGACCCGGCCGATCGTTTCCAGGACGCGGCGGCGTTCCGTTCGGCCCTGCTCGAAGCGGCCCGCTCCGACACCGTTGAAGTTCCCGCCGTGGGACGGATCGAAGAAGAAGAGCCCCCCGCCGCGCCGAAGCCGAAGTCGAAGAAGGCCCGCGGCCTGCGCCTCCGCCGCAAGACGCGCGCCAAGGCGAAGGAGAGCGCGGGCGAGACGGTCGCCGCCAGAAGGCCGGACGACGATGCCGGGGAACAGGCGCGCGGCGTGCCTGATGCCGACTTCCCTTGTGCCGACGGCTACCAGCAGGCCCAGGGGCTGCGCGCGGTGTGGATCCCCCTCGTGATCGGGTTCTGCTTCCTGATGACCCTGGGAACCGCGCCGTTCGTGTTCGCGCGGCGCCCCGGCTTCCTGCTCATCGAGACCCATCGCATGACGATCGACGGCCTGAGCGTGGCGCTCGACGGCCGGGAAATCCCGGAGCCTTCCCTCCCCCGCACGCCGCTGCTCGCGGCGATCGGAGGCGAGTCGCCGGCACCGGACCCGTCGGCGGCGTTCGAGCGCTGGCTCGAGGTGCCGCGCGGCCACCACACGCTCGACGTCGAGGTGCGGCTGCCCGGTCGCTCCGAGCCGGTGCGGTCGCGCCTGGACCTGGACCTGGTTCCCGGCGAGACGCGCCGGCTGCGCCTCGTCGGCGTCACCGCCCCCGACGGAACGACACGCCTGAGACTGGACTGACGCCGCGCCTGCACGGGCGCCTTCAAGGAGAGACGCGATGAGCGACGACAAGAAGCAGGACCCGACGGCCACCGAATTCGATGCGGGCATGGCGCCGAAGCGCCCCAAGTCGGGCCTCGTGCCCCCCGACACCGGCATCTACCTGCGCATCGAGGAGGGGAACGGCCAGGGGAAGACCTTCGTGCTGTCGGCCGGCGGCGTCTACACCATCGGCCGCGACGGCGCCGACATCCCGCTCGACGACGGCAAGGTGTCGCGCAAGCACGCCGAGATCGGGCTCTACGGCCCCGGCGCCTGGGTCCTGCGCGATCTCGCCTCCACCAACGGCACGTCGCTCAACGGCCGCCGCGTGGACGACAAGACCAGCCTCAAGCACTGGGACCTGATCCGCGTCGGCGACACCCGCCTGCGCTTCGCGGTCATCGAGAAGTCCGTCAAGGTCGCCTAGGAAGTCGGCGCAGCGCGCGCCGGGCGTCGTCTCAGTCCGCGGGCCAGATCGCGACGGACGAGCCGACCCACGAAAGGCCGACGTTGTGATCGACGCCGTGCATCTTGCCGCGTGACAGGCGGGCGAGGTTGATGGCGAGGGTCATGTCGTAGGCCCCCTCGGGGCGCAGGAACATCATGCGGATCTCCGCCTTGACCCCCGAGCCGTCGGGGGCGACCAGCGCCGGGGCGTATTCCACCTTTTCCTGCAGAAGGTAGTCGCCGCGCTCCGCGGCGGGGATGGCGTCGACGGCCGCGCGGTCGAGATCGACGATGACGCCGCGCCCGGCGAACGAGAAGATCGGCTTGAGGATGTAGCGGTCGAGATCGTCCGGGAGCCGCTCGACGTCCGACAGCCGCCGGGTGCGCGGCGCCGCCGGGTGCTTCAGGAACGGCAGCGTGTACTTCGACCAGACCCAGTACCAGATCGGGTGCGCCGCCCAGACGACGTCGAGGTCGTCGCGGTAGTCGAAGCACATGGCGACCTTCCGCCGCTCCAGCTCGTCGAACACCACGCGGTGCAGGATGCGGCGCACCGGCGCCATCCGCCCGTCCGGGAGCGGCGCGAACAGCCGCCGGCCCTCGCGCCGCAGCTCGGAGACGCACACCGAGCGGACCCCGAGAAAGCGGGCGGTGGCGTGGAAGTCGGGCGCCGTCTTCTGCGTCTGCGGGTCGAGGTCGAGGAGGATGACCTCCTCGGGGGCGGCGTCGGCGACGATGGTGCACCGGAGCAGTTCAAGATAGCCCCGCTCGTCGAGCCCGGAGAAAAGCGCCGTGAACGACCTCGGCATCCCCGGCATCTCCGACACCAGGTCCGACCAGACGCGGCTCTGGACGTAGGTCATCCCGTACAGCGACGAGAATCCCTGCAGCTCGATGAGCCGGGGCTCGATCTCCCCCGACGCGCCGCGCACCAGCGCCAGGTCCACCGCCAGGAAGTGCGGCAAGGGATCAGGACGCGGCGTGCGGTAGCGCTCCGGGATCGCCGCCTGGCAGGCGCCGATCACCTCGGGCCTGGAAATCTGCTCGAGGATCTCGCGCGCCGTCGCGGCGCACCGATCGCGCAGCGCCGGCGTCAGGAAGAGGGGCGTCTCGGCGAGGCGGAACCCGAAGCGCGGCCGCGCCAGGCGCTCGTCCATGAGCGCCTGCATGCGCGCCGGCAGCGTGTCGGAGTAGTGCTCGTTGAAGATCGCGCGCAGCCGCGGGTCCACGTCAGGTGAGCGACGCCTCGTCCACGAGGTAGCGGCTGTCGCGCATGATCGGCTCGCCGTCGAACGCCACGTCGAAGTGCCGCCCGACGATGTCGATGTGGGTCGAGGCGCGCCAGTCGGCCCCGGTGTGCTCGCTGTACGGATGGCCGAAGGCGATGTGCAGTCCGGGGATCTTCTCGTCCTGCAGGATCTGGCCGATGACGTCCTTCACGGCGAGGTTGGTGCCGAGCGCCAGCTCCCCCACCCGGTTGCCGTTCGGGTCGGCGGAGGTGTACGCGAGGAAGTCGGCCACCATCCCGGGGGTGCCTCCCTCGACGCGGGCGATGCGCGAATCCTCGATGTGCACCGACAGCGGGTTGCGGCTCATGTCGCCGTACTTCGGCGCCAGCCAGTCCCCGAGCACGCCATCGACGACGTAGACGCCGTCCACGCGCAGGGGCGCCGTGAGCACCTCGCCCCCGGGCAGGTTGGACCACTTGTCCTGGGTGATGATGCCGGAGGTCTTGAGCCACTTCAGCCGCGGGTCGAACGTCGCCGTGAGGCGCGTGCCGGCCGGCGTCGTGGCGGTGAGCGTCTTCGCCTTGCTCGCGCGCCCGAAGACCCAGCGCGACAGGGCGTCCACGCGCGCGAAGTCGGCGCGCATCCCCTCGACCATGATGCGCGGCGTGATGTTGACCATGTGCGCGTGCCGCAGGCGCTTCTCGTTCGCCACCGCGGTCATGGCGATGCGGATGCGCAGCTCCCCCGGCTGCGCCGAGGCGGCGAAGCAGGAGACCTGGGCCGTGCGCATGGCGTCGGCGATGACCGCCGGGAACTCGGCGAGCGGGCGCGGCGCGAAATCCTCGAGGACGAACGCCTCGACCGCGGCCCCGGCCGCCGTGAACTGCTCGAAGAGCGACGCGCCGATCGGCAGCGACTCCTCGTCGGTGATGAGCACCACCCGCTCGCCGCGGGTCACGCGCAGGCAGGTGAACACGGCGCTCTTGGCGCCGGGCCGGAACTCGGGATCGAACGGGACCGCCTTGAGATCGCGCGCCACCATGACCTCCTTCACAGCCGAGCCTCGGGGGCGCGCCGCGGCGGCTCCGGCAAAGGACCCAGATCGAGCCCGGCCTCGGTCTCCGACACGACGTAGTCCATGACCGCCTTCATGTCCCCGGTGCGGCGGTACACCTCGAGCTGCCGGTCCGCGCCGGTCCCCCGCTCGAGGATGGTGTGCACCTGGCGCAGCGCGTCGCGCGAACCGAGCTCGTCGACCACGTCGTCGACGAACTCGAGGAGCTCTCCGATGAGGCTCTTCACGTCCACTTCCTCCTCTTTGCCGAAGTCGACGAGCCGCCCGTTCAGGCCCCAGCGGGCGGCGCGCCACTTGTTTTCCATGATGAGGGAGCGGCGGTAGGGGCGGAACGTCAGGTTGCCGCTCCCCAGCCGCCACAGCTTGGCGGTGATCGCCTGGAACAGCGCCGCGATGGCGATGGTCTCCTCGACCCGCATCGGGATGTCGCAGATGCGGTACTCGAGAGTCGGATACAGGACGTGCGGCCGCACATCCCACCAGATCTGCCGGCCGTCGATGACGCAGCCGGTCTTCACGAGCAGATCGACGTAACGCTGGAATTCGCCGTACGACTCGAAATGGTCCGGGATGTTGGTGCGCGGGAACTTGTCGAAGACCTTGCAGCGGTACGACATCCAGCCGGTGTCGCGGCCGAGCCAGAACGGCGAGTTCACGGCCAGGGCCAGGACGTGCGGCAGGAAATAGCGCGCCTGGTTCATGATGCGGATCTGCGCCTCGCGATCCTCGACCCCGATGTGCACGTGCAGGCCGAAGATGAGATTCGCGCGCGCCACCATCTGCAGCTCCTCGATGAGCCGGTCGTAGCGCGGATTGCCGCCGGTGATCTCGACGGTCGCCCAGTGCGAGAAGGGATGCGTGCCGGCGGCGGCGATGCGCAGGCCGTTGTCGCGGGCGAGGCGCGCGATGTGACTCCTGGTTGTATGGACGTCGCGCTTCGCCTGGGCGATGTCGGGACAGATCTCGGTGCCGATCTCCACGACCGACTGGTGCAGCTCGGGCTTCATGCGCTCCTTGAGGACCGCCTTGCCCTGTTCGAAGATCTCGGCGATGTGGGAGCGCAGCTCGCGCGTCTTCGGATCGATGACCTGGAACTCCTCCTCGATGCCGATGTTGAAGGAGGGTCGGAAGGACATCTCAGATCACCGGCCGCCGGCCCGCGGCGCCTGCAGGCGGCGCGGCCAGTCCCCCGTCAGCTCGAGCGCCCGCGGCTTGAGCGCGCGGTCGATCAGGAACTCGGCGGCGTTGGAGATGACCCAGGCGAAGTTGTCGGGGCCGACCGAGAAGGAGTCGCAGTCGGGGGCCGGGTTCATGAAGTCGATGGCGTACGGGATGCCGTCGCGCACCGCGAACTCGACGGTGTTGAAGTCGTACCCCAGCTCGCGGCACAGCGTCAGGCAGTCCCGCTCGATGCGCTTCAGGAGCGCGGGCTCGGTCGGCGGGGCGTCCTTCACGTAGCGGCGATCGAACGGCTGCTTCGGGTCGTAGCGCATCACCCGCACGCGCTCGCGCCCGAGACCGTAGCAGCGGTAGTACTCGGTGAAGTCGATGGCCTCCTGGGCCATCATGGTGAGCGCGTGCGTCTGGTCGTAGGCGGTGAAGAACTCCCGCTCGTTGTCCACCTTGTAGACGTCCTTCCACCCGCCGCCGTAGGCCGGCTTCATGAACAGCGGGAAGCCGAGGTGGCCGAAGACCTCGGTCCAGTCGATGGGGAACGCCAGGTTGCTGAACGACTCCCCCTCCGTGTTCGGCGGGTGCGACTTGTGCGGCAGCAGGAACGTCTTCGGGACGGCGACCCCGGCCTGCAGCGCCAGGATGTTGTCGAGGAACTTGTCGTCGCCGCTCCACCAGAACGGGTTGTTGACCACCTGCGATCCGGCGACGGCCGCCGCCTTGAGCCAGGTGCGGTAGAACGGCACCTCGTGGCTGATGCGGTCGACGATGACGTCGTAGCGCGGGATGCGGTCCTGGCGGAAGGCGCCGAGGCGTACCGGCTCGGCCGTGACACGGCCCTCGCCGCGGCGGTTGATCTCGGCGGCCAGCGCCGGCGGGAAGGTGCGCTCCTTCCCGAACAGGATCCCGACCGTCCTGGGGGCGGACGTGCTCTTGCTGGTCACAGAAGGTCCTCGTGAAACGGAGTGTGCGGCCGCAGCCTTCGACCGCGTACTATACCAGACCCGCCGCACGGTCCGGACGGGGTCGCGCGCGGTTCCGCGCGCGACGGGGGGAGGATCTCGATGCATCGCGAGGAGCACGGCTGGACGAGTGCGGCCCTGGGTCGCCCCATGCGCCTGCTGTGGTACGGACACGCGGGGCGGCCGATCCTCGCGTTCCCCACATCCATGGGGCACGCGGGCCAGAACGAGGACCTCGGCCTCATCGGTGGCCTGGGAGACAAGATCGGCCGCGGCGAGGTGCAGTTCTGCTGCGTCGATGCCATCGACGAGGAGACCTGGTACAACCGCACCATCCCGGTCATCGATCGGGTGCGCCGGCACGATCTCTACGATCGCTTCCTGGCGCAGGAGGTGATCCCCTTCGTCCGCGACAAGGCGAAGCGGGACGACGTGGTGGCCTACGGCGCGTCGTTCGGCGGGTACCACGCCGCCAACTTCGCCCTGCGGCACCCCGAGCTGATCTCGCGCCTCGTCGCCTTCTCGGGCGTCTTCGACGTGCACCGCTTCCTCGAGGGCTTCTGGGACGACCTGTGCTATTTCCACTGCCCGAGCGCCTACGTCGCCAACTTCCCCGCCGAGTGGATCGACCGGGTCAATCGCATGGGCATCGTCCTCGCCACCGGCGAGCACGATCACCTGGCGAACGAGACGCGCTCGTTCTCGGATCTCCTGCGCCGCAAGGGCATCGCCGTGCAATCGGAGCTGTGGCCCGGAGTCTTCGGGCACGACTGGCATTTCTGGATCGACAACCTCCGCCGGTTCGTCCCGTAGCCCGTCCACGCACACAAGGAGCGACACATGCCTGAGGTCCGCTGGGAAACCCGTCTCGCCGCCCTTCTCGTCGCCGCGGCGCTGGTCGCGTGCCAGGCGGACCGGCCGTCCCGCCCCGGTCCCGAACCCGCGGCGTCCGGGAAGGAGCCGGCATCACCCGCCGCGCGCGCCGCGGGCGATCTCGATCGCACCGTGCTGCCGATCCCGGAGCCCACGCCCCCTTCGATCACCGAGCCCGACGCGCGCAAGGCGACCGCCCCGCCGCGCTTCCAGGTGAAGGCGCCGGCGGGGGCGCCGAACGTCCTGATCGTCCTCATCGACGACATGGGGTTCGGCCATTCGAGCGCCTTCGGCGGCCCCGTGCAGATGCCGACCGCGGAGCGCATGGCGGCGAGCGGGCTGCGCTTCAACCGCTTCCACACCACCGCCCTGTGCTCCCCGACCCGCACCGCGCTCCTGACCGGGCGCAACCATCACATCAACAACGCCGGCGCCATCATGGAGCTGGCGACCGGATTCCCCGGGAACACCGGCATCCGGCCGCAGAGCGTCGCGCCGCTGGCGGAGATCCTCCGGCTCAACGGGTACAGCACCGCCGCCTTCGGCAAGTACCACGAGACGCCGCCGTGGGAGGTGTCGGTCTCGGGCCCCTACGATCGCTGGCCGACCCGCTCGGGCTTCGACAAGTTCTACGGCTTCATCGGCGGGGAGACGAACCAGTGGTTCCCGGCGATCTACGACGGCGTGGTGCGCGTCGAGCCGCCGCGGACACCCGGCTACCACTTCACCACCGACATGACCGATCACGCCATCGCCTGGGCCCGCTTCCAGCACGCGATGACGCCCGACAAGCCCTTCTACATGTACTTCGCCACCGGGGCGACGCACGCGCCGCACCACGCCCCGGCCGAGTACGCCCGCAAGTACCGCGGCAAGTTCGACCAGGGCTGGGACAAGCTGCGCGAGGAGACGCTGGCGCGGCAGATCGCCATGGGCGTGGTGCCGCAGGGGACGAAGCTGACGCCGCGGCCAAAGGAGATCCCGGCGTGGGACTCGCTCGACGCCGAACGCAAGCGCCTGTTCGCGCGCCAGATGGAGGTGTTCGCCGGCTTCGGCGAGCACACCGACCACGAGATCGGACGGCTGTTCGACGCGCTCGACGGGATGAAGGTGCTGGACAACACGCTGGTGTTCTACATCCTCGGGGACAACGGCGCGAGCGCCGAAGGGGGGCCCGACGGCACCTACAACGAGATGCTCGCCCTCAACGGCATCATCAGCGACGTCTCCTCGCAGATGAAGTGGATGGACGAGTGGGGCGGGCCGAAGACCTTCCCGCACTTCGCGGTGGGCTGGGCGCTCGCCGGCGACACGCCGTTCCAGTGGACCAAGCAGGTGGCCTCGCACTTCGGCGGGACCAGGAACCCGCTCATCGTGCGCTGGCCGGCGAAGGTCCCGGGGCACGGCGAGGTGCGCTCGCAGTTCGGCCACGTCATCGACGTCGGGCCGACGGCGCTCGAGGCGGCCGGCATCCCGATGCCCAAGAGCGTCGACGGCGCCGAGCAGGTCCCGATGGACGGCACGTCGCTGCTCTACGCCATCCGGGACCAGGGCGCGGCGGAGCGCCACACGACGCAGTACTTCGAGATGTTCGGGAACCGGGCGATCTACCACGACGGCTGGGTGGCCGCGACGCGCCACTCCATCCCCTGGGTGATGACCGAGATGCCGCCGCTCGACCAGGACAAGTGGGAGCTGTACCACGTCGCCGAGGACTTCAGCGAGGCCGACGATCTGGCGGCCTCCAACCCGGACAAGCTCAAGGAGCTGCAGGCGCTGTTCGACAAGGAGGCCATCCGCAACCACGTCTACCCGATCGACGATCGGCGCGCGGAGCGCTTCGACCCGGAGATCGCCGGCCGGCCCGATCTCCTCGGCGGCCGCACCTCGATGACCCTGTTCGAGGGGATGACCGGGATCGCCGAGAACGCCTTCATCAATCTCAAGAACCGCTCGTACAGCATCACCGCCGACGTCGAGGTCCCGGCGGGGGCGCACGGCGTCATCGCCTGCCAGGCCGGGCGCTTCGGCGGCTGGACTCTCTACATGAAGGGCGGCAAGGCCCGCCACACCTACAACTATGGCGGCCTGGAATGGACGACGGTGGAGGCCCCCCAGCCGCTCGCGCCCGGGAAACACACCGTGCGCTACGAGTTCGCCTTCGACGGCGGCCCGCCCGGCAGCGGCGGCACCGGCCGCCTGATCGTGGACGGCAAGGCGGCGGGAGAAAAAAAGATTGCCCGCATGATGCCGTACGCCCTCTCGGCCGACGAAGGGGTCGACATCGGCCTCGATGAAGAGACGCCGGTCTCGGAAGACTACAAAGCCGGGGACAACGCCTTCAGCGGCCGCATCCTCCAGGTGGTGGTCGAGGCGCAGCCCCCCGCGGGCAAGTGATGACACGGCGGCCGGCGCCGCGCTGGCGCCGCTGGCTCCGGATCCTGCTCGCGGTCGTCGTCGCGGCCGAAGTCGCCGCGCGCCTCGTGGAGACGCGCCGCATCGGACGGCCGCTGGCCGCGCCGCGCTCCGCGGCCGCCGCGCCGAGGCTCGACTCCGCGGCGCTGCTCGCGGACGTGCAGGCGCTCGCCTCGCCGGAGTTCGAGGGGCGCCGGGCCGACACCGACGGCGGTCGCCGCGCCCGAACCTTCGTTCAGGATCGGTTCCAGCGTCTCGGCATCGCACCGGCGGTCCCCGGGTATCTGCAGCGCTTCGCCTTCAGGCATCGGAGTCTCCGCGCCCTCCTCCGCCACGATCGCCCCTTCGTCCTCGAGTTCAAGGACAACGCCAACGTCCTGGGGCTCGTGCGCGGCCGGAGCGAACCGGATCGCTTCCTGCTGGTCTCGGCCCATTACGACCACCTGGGGGTGCGCAAGGGGGACCTGTACCCGGGCGCCGATGACAACGCCAGCGGGGTCGCGGCGCTCCTCGGGTTCGCCGCCTGGTTCGCGGTCCACCCGCCGGAGCACACCGTTCTGTTCGCCGCCTTCGACGCCGAGGAGGAAGGCTGCCGCGGCTCGGAGTCCTTCGCGCAGGCGCCTCCACTGCCCCTCGACCGGATGGTGGTGAACATCAACATGGACATGGTGGGAAGGAGCGAAGCGAAGCGCCTGTTCGTCACCGGCACGCGCGAGAATCCCGCGTACCTCGCGCTTCTCGAAAAGGCGGCGGCGCGGAGCGCCGTGGCGCTGCACGCCGGGCACGATCGGTCGATTTACCTGACCGGCCTCGTGGACGACTGGCGGACGGGCTCGGACCACGCCCCGTTCTTCGAGCGGGGTCTCCCCTACCTCTATTTCGGCGTCGAGGATCACCCCGGCTACCACGAACCGGGAGACACCTTCGACGGCATCGACCGTGACTTCTTCAGCGGCGCCGCCGAGACGATCCTCGACGTGATCCTGGCGATCGACGGAACAGGTTGATCCGCCGCGGGATCTACGCGGGCCGTGCGGGATGCAACCCCGACCCGGGCGGCGGCGCTCCTCCCGGAGGCGGCCCGACCTTGTTGTACCCATCGAGCGCCGCCACCTTGTAGCACTCCGCGAAGGTCGGGTAGTTCAGCACCGCGTCGACGAAGTAATCGATGGTGGCCCCGAACGCCATCGCCGCCTGCCCGATGTGCACGAGCTCGGTGGCGCTGGTGCCGATGATGTGCACGCCGAGGAGCGCCCGCGTCTCCCGGTGGAAGAGGATCTTGAGGAGCCCCGACTCGTCGCCGAGGATGGCGCCGCGGGCGATCTCCCGGTAGCGCGCCACCCCGATCTCGTACGGCACGCCCGCCTCCGTCAGCTCCGCCTCGTTGCGGCCGACCATGCTGATCTCCGGGACCGAGTAGATGCCGTACGGGAAGAGCTCCGGGAACGACGCCGCGGAGATGCCGTAGGCGTGGCAGACCGCCTGCCGCCCCTGCTCCATCGAGGTCGAGGCCAGCGACGGGAAGCCGATGACGTCGCCGACTGCGAGGATGTGCGGCGCCTTCGTCTCGAAGCGCTCGTTCACCGGGATGCGCCCGCGATCGTCCGCCTCGAGCCCCGCGGCCGCGAGATCGAGCGACGCGGTCGCGCCGATCCGCCCGACGGCGTAGAGCAGCAGCTCGGCGACGATGTGCTTCCCCGATTTCAGGGTGGCGACGGCGCGGTGGGGCGCCTCGATGGCGATGGAGGCGACCTCCTCGCGCAGGCGGAACGTGCAGTTCATGTTGCGCATCTGGTAGGAGAGCGACTCGGCGATCTCCGCGTCGACGAACTCGAGGAGCCGGTCGCGCTTGTCCACCAGCGTCACCTCGACCCCGAGGGCGGCGAACATCGAGGCGTACTCCACGCCGACGACGCCGGCGCCGACCACCGTCAATGTCCGCGGCACCTCCTTGAGGTCGAGGACGCCGTCGGAGTTGATCACCGTCGTGCCGTCCACCTGCACGCCCGTCGGTTGCGCCGGCAGGGTGCCGCAGGCGATGACCACCCGCGCGGCGCGCACCTCCGTCGTCTCGGCCGCAGCGCGCACCACGAGATCGTGCGGCCCGCGAAACGAAGCCATCCCCGGGATCAGCCGGACGCGATTGCGCGCCATCTGCGCGCGGATGATCTGGATCTCCCGCTGCACCACCTGGTCGACGCGCTGCAGGAGCTCCGGCATGGTGATCGATTCCTTCAGCCGGTAGCCGGGCCCGTAGAAGCCGCGCTGCTCGTACCCGGTCAGGTAGAGCACCGCCTCGCGGAAGGTCTTGCTCGGGATGGTGCCGGTGTTGATGCAGACGCCGCCGACGACCTCGCGCCGCTCGGCGATGGCGACGTTCTTCCCGAGCTTGGCCGCCTGCACGGCGGCCCGCTGGCCGGCGGGGCCGGTCCCGATGACGAGGAGGTCGAGGTCGAGCATCGGCGCACTCTACTACGCGCCGCAGCGGTGCGCAGCGCCCGGACAGGGAAAGGCCGCGGCGGGTTCCCCCGCTCCCGCCGCGACCTGAAGGAAACGCGCGCGCAGAGTCGCGCGCCGACGCGAACCGGCTCTACGGGCAGGCGGCCGCGGCCTGGGCGATCTCCGCGTCGCGGCTGCCCTGCTGGCCGTGTCCCCCCGAGTCGTAGGTGCCGGCGCCGCCGCAGTTCTCGGCGCGCACCTCGTAGAAGAAGCCGCCGCCCACGGCCGGCGTGATGAGGTCGCTCTCGGAGGTCGAGGCCTGGTCGTTGCCGAGACAGGCGAGGACCGCCACCTTGAAGTCGCCGCCGCTCGACCTCAGGAGCGCCAGGTCGCCGCGCACCACGTCGTAACCGGTCGCCCCGCTGATGCCCCCCCAGCCGAGGACCAGGCTGTTGAACGGCGGCGGCAGGAACGAGAAGGTGACGCTCGGGATGGCGGTCGGCGCGGCGATGCCGTCGTCCACCACGTTGTCGCAGTCGTTGTCGATTCCGTCGCACACCTCGGCGTTGCCGGGGAAGCGCGCCGCCCGCGTGTCGTCGCAGTCGTCCGACGAGGCGACGAACCCGGGGCCGGGGAAGCAGACGCTCACCGTCGAAGCCGGGTTGCCGTGGCCGTCGCCGTCCGCATCGGTGAACCAGGTCGAGGCGGTGCACGAGGTGCGCAGCTGCTTCTCGCTCACGTTGTCGGCCGTGTGCTTGAGCCAGGGCGAATACGTGAAGAAGGGGCTCTTCCAGTGCATGCGGAAGCGCCAGTGGAAGTTCGGGCCGCCGGTGAGGTTCTGCACGGAGCGGGTGAAGTTGATGGCGCTGCCGAGGCTGTCGACGGCGCCGCTGTCGAAGGAACCGCCGAACACCATCCCGGATCCGTCGAGAGGCACGGACAGGTCCGCCGCCTCGTGGTCCATCGCCACGCGGTCGCGCCCCATGGGCGAGCGCGCCACCGTCTTGAGCTTGAACGAGCTGGTCGTCTCCGACTTGCCGTAGAGACCGAGGGCGGCCGTGTCGTCGAAGCGGCGCTGGCGCGGCAGGCGGTTCCATCCCTTGCGGCCGCCGCCGAGATAGAGCGACGCGTGGCCCTCGTTCGCCTGGCCGTTGTCGAAGCCGGCGTGCGGCGCGCCCACCAGGAAGTCGGCGAAGCCGTCGCCGTTGACATCGCCGGCCGGCGCAACGGCGAAGCCGAACTGGTCGGTCGGCAGGAAGCCGAACTGGGTGTACGTCGGCGAGGCGCCCGTGCCGGTCGCGAACCCCGAGGGCGACCCGTACCAGAGGGACGCCTCGCCGGCGCCGATCTCCGGCGCGCCGAGGAGCATGTCGCTGTAGCCGTCGTCGTTGACGTCCCCGGCGTTCGCCACCGACTTGCCGAGATGACCGCCGGCCTGGTTGCCCTGGTAGACGTCGAGCTGCCCCGGGGCCAGGCCATTGGGCCGGCCGTAATAGACGTGCACCAGGCCCTCGTCGGCCTGCGTCGACTCCACCTCGCCGAACGGCTCGCCGACCACGAAGTCGGAGAGCCCGTCGCCGTTCATGTCACCGAGCGTCGATACCGCGAAGCCGTAGTGCGCCCCGCTCGATGGGACTTGTGGATTGCTCCAGAACGCGGTCGTCGAGAGCCCGCCGGCACCGCCGAGGTAGAGGTAGGCGTTCCCGCGCCCGTTGGAGTTGAAGTCGGGATCCCCGACCAGGACGTCCGAGAACCCGTCGCCGTTGATGTCCCCCGCGGTCGACACCGCGAAGCCGAAGGAGTTGTTCGAACCGGTGCCGCTGAGCGTCAGGCTGGGAGACGACGGCAGGCCGGCCCCGCTTCCGTAGTAGATGTGGGCGCGCCCGAGCTGCCCGGCGACGATCTTCTGCGGCTCGCCGATGACGACGTCGGCGAAGCCGTCGCCGTTGACATCCCCGGCCGCGGCAACCGCGAAGCCGAACTCGGCCGAGGTGATGTTCGTCTCGAGCGTCTGCGACGCGACGGCCGGGAGCCCGGTGGCGCTGCCGAGGAAGACGAAGACCCGTCCTTCGTCGGTCTGCCCATTGTTGAAGTCCGGCGCGCCGACCAGCAGATCGTCGAAGCCGTCGCCGTTGACGTCACCCGCGGAGGCCAGCGCCTGTCCGAAGAAGCCGCCCGTCTGTCCGCCTTCGACCGTCAGGTCGGCAACGAGATCGGGTCCGGTCGGGCCACCGACATGCACGTCGATCTTCCCTTCGTTCTGCTGGCCATTGCTGAACATCGGCGTGCCGATCACCACGTCGCTGTAGCCGTCGCCGTTCCAGTCGCCCGCCGCGACGGCGCTGCCGAGGAGCACGTCGGGCAGATCGCTCTGCCATTCGGCGACTTCGACGGGAAGATCGGGCCGCCCCGGGTAGAGGAAGACGCGTCCGTTGCCGGCGGCCGTGGTCATGTTCGGCGCGCCGGCGAGGATGTCGGAGAACCCGTCGCCGTTGACGTCGCCGGCCGTCCCGACGGACTGTCCGAGCCGGGCATTGGCCGAGTCCGACTGGAAGAACTGGGAGGGAACCGTCAGGCCGGACGCGCCGCCGTAGAACAGGTCGAACCGGCCTTCGTTCGATTGCCCGGCGGTGTACTGCGCCGCCCCCACCAGCACGTCGGCGAATCCGTCTCCATTGACGTCCCCGGCCGTCGCCACCGAGATGCCGAAAAGGGCGTTGGACGATTGGATGACGCGGGAGAAGCTCGCCGTCGCGGGAAGCCCGGTGGAGGACCCGTGATAGACGTAGACCTTCCCCTCGAACGGGAAGGTCGCGTTGTCGAAGTAAGGCGCGCCGACCACGATGTCGGTGTAGCCGTCCCCGTTGACGTCCCCGGCGAGCGACACGGCGGATCCGAACAGATCGCCGACCGACTCACCGGACAGCGTGCGGGCGGGGGTGGCGCCGATCCCGGTGCTGCTGCCGTGGTACACGCGCACCGTCCCGATGTCGGTCAGGAGAAATGCGCCGGGGCACCCGACCAGCACGTCGGCAAAGGCGTCCCCATTGACGTTCCCGGCGGTGGAGACCGAGAAGCCGCAGGCGTTGTTGTCCACGGTGCCGTTCACGAGGCGGTCGGGCGTGGTGGCGGGCCAGGATTGTCCGCCGAGAAAGATCGCCGCGCTGCCACGATCGCTGCCGCCGGCGCTGTTGAACGGGGCACCGACGATGATGTCGGCGAAAAGGTCGTTGTTGACGTCGCCCGCCGTCGCGACCGACTGGCCGAACGACTCGGTCCCCGCGCCGAGATCGGCGCTCCAGACCAGGCCGGTGATTCCCCCCGGGCCCCCGGCATACAGGAAGGCCTTGCCGCGGTTGTCCGATCCGCAGGCCGGGCACCCGACGATGAGATCGAAGTAGCCGTCGTTGTTGACGTCGCCGGCCGGGCCGACGCTGGTGCCGAAGGTGGCGCTGGCTTCGTTGCCTTCGGCGGTGAAGACGGGAGTCGTCGAGGGGCCGCCCGGTCCGCCGAGGTACACGAAGATCTTCCCCTCGTTCTGCGAGCCGGCGTCGTAATTGGGGGCGCCGACGACGATGTCGGAGTAGCCGTCGTTGTTGAGATCGCCGGCGGTGACGGCGACCTGCCCGAAGGCGGGGAACGCCTGGTCCCCGTCCACGGTCCAGGTGGCGCTGGTGTCGAGGAGGTCGATGGTGATCGGCGCCGTGGCGGCCTCCACATCCTCGATGACGACGGTGAGCGAACCGGGAGCGATCTCCTGGCGTGCGTGCAGGGGGCGCCCGCGGCCGTCGGTGACGCTCACGACCGACTGCCGCAGGACCGCTTCGCCCTCCGGTGTCTTGAAGAGGACGCCGCGGTCCCCTTCGGGATAAGCCGCCAGGCTCCGGCCCATCGGCTGGACGAGCCGCAGCTCGCCACCGGCATGCGACGCCAGGTCGCGGATGACCCAGCGCCGCGTCAAGCCCGCCTCCTCGTTCTTCACCGTTTCCAGGACGCCGCCGCGATCCACCCAGGCTTCGGGTCCCGCCGCCATGCGGCGAGGCGCCTCGGGAACCAGGCCCTCGGTCCTTGCGGTGGCCGCCGGCCCTGCCGCGGGCGAGGCCACCATGGCCGGACCAAGCGACAGGACGAAATGCCCGGCGCCGCGGGTGCGCGAGGTGAGCTCAAGTCCCGCGGCCGTCAGGCTGACGCGCAGGTCCTGCGCCCGGTTGGGGGCCGTGAGCCGATCGCCGTCCCAGGCGAAGCGGTACTCCGCCTCGGCGAGGTCGCGAGAGACCGAGGCCTGCCAGTCGCTCCGGCCCTCGACCTCACGAGCGGCCGCGCCCGGGGCCGGTCCGCTCTCCCCCGCCGTCAGACCTCCGGCCATGAACAACGCCGTCGCCAGCACCGCCGCCCACGTCTTCGTCGCATCGAGTCGCGCCATGGTCCCCCCGTCCGATCTCCGACTGCTCGGGAGAAAGGACGGAAGACGCGAAGATTTGCCCCACGCGGCGAAGAAAATTCCGCCGCGCGGCATCTCGGGACGCACCCCGGCGGGACACCCGGGCTAGGTGGCGGTGGTGATGTCGGCGGCGGGCCCGTTCTTGGGCGCGGCGGTCCAGCCCGCGAGACGCCCCCAGGCGGCGGCGGTCCCCAGGAGCAGCACCGCTTCGAGCGGATAGCGATAGCGGTAAATCATGAAGTGGGTGACGTAGTAGATCACCGGGAAGAGCGCGAGGAAGGCGCAGCAGGCGTGGTCGAACCAGTCGCGACGACGCCCGAGGAGCAGCAGCGCGGCCGCCCAGAACCCGAGCGCCAGGTGGAAGAGCAGGGTCAGGGCCGGGCGCCAGGTCGTGGTCCGGAACGGGTTGTAGGACCAGACGTAACTGATGCGCTGCAGCGTCAGCCGCACCACGGTGAGCGGGTGCTCGTGGAGGAAGATCGCCGCCTGCAGCAGGCACCGCTTCCCATAGGCCGGCTCCCCCACCGCGAGCAGCCGCAGGCGCTCCTCCTCGTTCCAGGCCGGGAAGCGCCGGACGTGCGCGAGGTGGAGGTTCCACGCCGAGTCCTCGTTGTTGCCGTAATAGATCTCCATCGGCAGGTTCGACTTGAAGGGGATCGGCGCGCCCAGCACCACGAGGTTGCGCACGAGCCAGGGGCCGATGACCAGGGCCGACGCCAGGGCCGACGCGGCGAGAAGCCGGAGACCCTGGCGCTTGTCGCCGGTTCGTTCCGGCAGGACCCTGAACGCCACCCACGCCTCGAGCCAGAGATAGAAGAAGAGCGTGACCGGCTCGGTCAAAACCGCGAGCGCGACGCCCAGGGCATGGAGGACCAGCCAGGGACCGCGGGCCCCGGCCAGGAGGCGCTCGAGGGTGAAGAGCGTCCCGATCAGGAAGACGAGGAAGAGCGCCTCGCCGTGCGTGTCCTCGACGGCGAACCACCAGGTCGAGGGATAGAAGACGAGAAGCGCCAGCGCCAGGAGCGCGGTCCGCGCGCCCCGCAACCGTTGCACGAGACGCCAGGCCAGCACCAGGGCGACCGCCATGAGGGCGATCTGTCCCACCGTGAACGCCGCGGCCGAAGCGGGGGTGTACACCCCGAAGAGCAGGAACGCCCCCACCCAGAGCAGCACATACGGCGGCGTGACCCACGCCGTCGGCTGAGATCCAGGGCGCTCCTCCTGGAGGGCCGGGTTCACGATCCCGGCATCCTCGTCCCCGGGCGGGCTGCAGAGGAAGTTGTCCCCCGGGAGCGCCAGGAACGGCGACTCGTATCCGAGCCCGCGCACCAGGTTGCGCGCGATGCGCCCCTGCTCCCATCCGACCTGCCAGGTGGAATAGCTCAGGCTGTCCCAGGACGGGTCCACGACCATGAGGGCGAAAGCCCCGAGGACGAAGAAGGCGATGAGCAGGGCGGGGGCCGCGCGCACCACGCCGTTCAGGCGCTGCAGGAGCGTCCCGTTCACGCGGCGGCGGTGAGGATCAGGGGCGGGCCGTCGCGCACGACGAGCGTGTGCTCGTGGTGCACGGCGAGCAGGGCGTGCTCCTGCAGCATCGTCCAGCCGTCCGACGCCTCCAGGGCGCGGCCCGGTCCGGCGGAGAGAATCGGCTCGACCGCGATCACCTGGCCGGCGTGCAGCCGTCCCTGGATCGAAGGATCGTCCCAGTTCGGCACCTCGGGCGGCTCGTGCACACGGCGCCCGACCCCGTGCCCCGACAGCTCGCGCACCACCTGGAAGCCGTGCCGGGTGGCGACCGCTTCCACCGCCCGCCCGATGCCGACGATGGGCAGGCCGGCGCGCGTCACCTGCATCGCCGCCTCGAACGCCTCCCGGGCGCAGGCGATCAGACGCCGCGTCGCGTCCTCGACCGGCGGCACCGGCACCGAGATGGCCGCGTCGGCGATGTAGCCGTCGCACTCCGCCGTGACGTCGAGCTTCACGAGATCCCCCGGAACGATCTCCCTCGCGCCGGGGATGCCGTGGACGATCTCGTCGTTGACGCTGATGCAGATGAAGCCGGGAAAGTCGTAGTCGCGCTGCGGCCCCGAGGTCGCGCCGCGCGAGGTGAAGAAGCGCTCCGCCTCGGCGTCGATCTGCGCCGTGGTGACGCCGGGGCGCACCATGGCCTCGAGCACCGGGAAGCACTCCGCCACGAGGCGCCCGACGCGCCGCATGCCTTCGAGATCGGCCTGCGATCGAATCGTCATCGCGTTTCCCCGCTCCCCGGGCCGCCGGTCTTCCCGGGACGGTTCTGCACGAACTGCCAGCCGAAGCGTCCCTTGATGCAGAGGTGGCCGCTGGTCACGTCGTGGTCGAGGGGTGACGTGACCCGCACGATCTCGTTGTCCTGGACGCGCAGCTGCAGGGTGCAGCCGACGCCACAGTAGGGACAGATGGTGTCGGTGACGGTCTGGCGCGATTCGTCCCAGTTCCCCGCTTCGCGCAGGTCGTGCTCGCTCTTGAACATCAGCGCGCCGGTCGGGCAGACGCCGACGCAGTTGCCGCAGTAGACGCACGCCGAATCCGGCAGCGGCGTGGCGTACTCGGTCGAGATGCGGGCGTCGAAGCCGCGCCCCGCGACCGCGATGGCGAAGGTGTTCTGCGCGTCGGCGCCGCACGCCTCGACGCACTTGTAGCAGAGGATGCACTTGCCGTAATCGCGCACGTACAGCTCGTTGTCGACTTTCAGCGGCTGCGCGACGCGCGCCGCCACGGCGGGATCGGGAGCGTGGTGATGTCCCGGCCCGGCCGCATCCCGCTCGCCGGCCGCGTGCTCGGGACCCGCGGGCCCGTAGCGGGCGGGATCGGCGCCGTAGCGCTCCATCCAGCCGCGAACCTCCGCCGAGGCGCAGGACAGATCGACCGACGACGCCAGGAACTCGAGCACGAGCTTCCGGCTCAGGCGCACCCGCTCGCTGTCGGTCTTCACCGCCATCTTCGGCTCGACCGGGCGCGAGCAGGCGGGAACCAGCACGCGCGCCCCTTCCACCTCGACGACGCAGACACGACAGACGTTCACCGGAGTCAGGTTCTCGAGGTAGCACAAGGTCGGCGTGTCGATCCCCTCGCCGCGGCAGGCCTCGAGGATGGTCGTGCCCTCCGGCACGCGGACCTCCTTCCCGTCGATCGTCAGGTCGACGGGGCGCTTCGGATCGATTTTGCGCAGAGGCCCGCTCACCGTCTTGTCGCTCCGCCGACCGCTGCGCTGGTCATTTCGCTCCCGTGGCGCCGTTGAAGGCGCCGAGCTTGCGGATCGCCGACTGGATGGCACCCGAGGCGGTCTGCCCGAGGCCGCAGATCGAGGCGTCGCGCATCGCCTGGGCGATCTCGTCGAGAAGGCCGATCTCCCCCGCGCGGCCGCCGCGCGCCCGCCCGGCCTTGAGGCGCGCCAGCAGTTCCTCCTGGCGTTGCGTGCCGACGCGGCAGGGGACGCACTGCCCGCACGATTCGTCGCGGAAAAAGGCCGCGATGCGCAGGAGCGCGTCGTCGAGATCGTCCAGGTCGTCGTAGACGAGCACGACCCCGGACCCGAGCGACGCCCCGATGGCGCGCGTCCCTTCGAAGGTCAAGGGCGTCTTCAGCGCCTCCTCTCCGACGAACGAGCCGGCCGCGCCGCCCAGGAGGATCGCCCGCAGCGAACGGCCGGAGCGGATCCCGCCGGTGAGGTCGAGGAGTCCTTCGAGCGTCACGCCGAACGGCACCTCGTACACGCCCGGCCGCGCGACCGAGCCCGAGACGCAGAAGAGCTTCGGGCCGGTGGACTGCTCGGTGCCGATCGCTGCGAAGGCCGGTCCTCCTTCGAGCAGGATCTCCGGCAGGTTGGCGAGGGTCTCGACGTTGTTGATGGCGGTCGGCTTGCCGAAGAGTCCCGCGTTGACCGGGAACGGCGGCTTGTTGCGCGGCTCGCCGCGCAGCCCCTCGATCGAGTTGAAGAGCGCCGTCTCCTCGCCGCAGATGTAAGCCCCCGCCCCACGCCGCACCTCGATGTCGAAGGCGTACGGCTCGCCGAAGACCGCGGGACCCAGGAAGCCCCGCTCGCGGGCGCGCACGACCGCGGCCTCGAAGCGCTGGAGCGCCAGCGGGTACTCGCCGCGCACGTAGAGCCAGCCCTTCTCCGACCCGGTGGCGATGCCCGCGATGGTCATCGCCTCGACCACGGCGTAAGGGTCCTCCTCCAGGAGCACGCGGTCCTTGAAGGTGCCGGGCTCCGACTCGTCGGCGTTGCAGACGACGTAGTGCGGCTTCACCGGGTTGCGCGCCACGGCGTCCCACTTCCGTCCGGTCGGGAAGGCGGCGCCGCCGCGGCCCATGAGGCGCGCATCCAGAACCTCGCGGAGGATCTTCTCCGGCCCGGCGTCGAGCGCCTTGCGAAGCGCGCGGTAGCCGCCGTGCGCCCGGTAGTCGTCGAGGCTCTCGGGGTCGACGTGACCGACGCGCTTCAGGAGCCGGAGACCCGCGCGCCGCGCGTCCAGCGTCTGCGGCGCCGAGGGCGATCCGGCGCGCCGCGCCGGCGTGGCCGCGGGCACCGGAGAGGCGGGTTCGCGCAACGCGGCGAGAATCGCGTTGGTGTTCACCGGCGCGAGCGCGCGATCCGCGGGATGAGGACCGGCCGCCTGGATCAGGAGCGCCGGGGCCCGCTCGCAGAGGCCGAGGCACGGCGAGCGCTGCCACATCGCGGTCCCATTCTCCACGGGCGCGCCGGCGGGACCGAGCCGCTTCGTCAGATCGGCGCAGATCGCCTCGGCCCCATTCCTCCGGCAGGCGAGGTCGTCGCACACGTGCGCCACGACCGGCGGCCGCGCCTCGGTCGCGAGCATGGCGTAGAACGAAGCGACGCCGAACGCATCGGCGGGCGGCACCGAGAGCCGCTGGCAGATGTAGTTGAGGGCCCCGGGCGAGACGAAGCCGGCGCGCGCCTGCACCGCCCACAGGGCGGGGAGGAGCAGGTGCCGCCGCGCGCGCACGGCGTGCCCACTGACGGAGGTGTGCCCTTCGCTGCTCTTCGGCCGCCGCGTGCCCCCTTCCCATCCCGTTGCGGGTCGGCCGGTGACGCGATCGACCGCCTCCTTCTCCTCGGGCGTGGCGACTGCATCGGGGATGAGATGCAGATCCAACTCAGGACCTCGCCACGGAAGACGGCATGGAAGGCATCGGTTTCGTCAGGCGACCTTCTCGATGCGGATGGCGGTCGCCTTGAACTCCGCCGTGCCCGACTTCGGATCGATGGCGTCGATGGTCAGGAGATTGGTGGCGACCTCGTCCTGGAAGTGGAGCGTCATGAAGGCGAGCCCCGGCCGCAGCGACGTGTCGTAGCGCACCGGCACGACGACCGCGCCGCGCCGCGACACCGCCCGCACCGGGGCGCCGTCGGCGATCCCCAGGCGCGCGCCGTCCTCGGGCGCGATGTCGAGGCTCTCGCCTCGCCGCAGGGGCGAAGTGTAGCCGCCGGTCTGCACACCGGTGTTGTACGAGTCGAGCCGGCGCCCGGTGGTGAGACGGATGGGGAAGTCGTCGCTCAACCGATCGACGGGAGGATCGTGCTCGACCGCGTTGAACGGCGCGGCGGGTCCTTCGATCGGCTCCTTCCAGAGCCGCCCGTGCAGGAACAGGCTGCCCGGGTGGGATTCGTCCGGGCAGGGCCACGAGAGGCCGCCGAGCTTCTCCAGCCGCGCGTAGCTCATGCCCCCGTGCCACGGCGACACCGACCGCAGCTCGTCCCACACGGCCTCGGCCGACGGAACGTCCCAGTCGGCCCCGAGCCGCCGGGCGAGGGCGTTGAGGATGACGATGTCCTCCCTTGCCTGACCGGGCGGTTCGAGCGCCTTGCGCACGCGCTGCACGCGCCTTTCGCTCGAGGTCACGGTCCCTTCCGATTCGCACCACGACGCGCCCGCCGGCAGCACCACGTGCGCCAGCTCGGCCGTCTTCGTCAGGAACATGTCCTGCACCACGATGTGCTCGAGGCTTCCGAGAAGCCGCATGGCGCGCTCCATGTCCGCCTCGGACTGCGCCGGGTTCTCCCCCAGCACGTAGATCGACTTGAGCGTGCCGTGCTCCATCGCCTCGAACATCTGCGACAGGTGCAGACCGGGCTTCGCCGGGATCTTCGCGCCCCAGATGCGCTCGTACTGCGCGCGGTCTTCCGGGTTGTCGACGTCCAGCCCGCCCGGCAGCTTGTTCGGCAGAGCCCCCATGTCGCCGCCGCCCTGCACGTTGTTCTGGCCGCGCAAGGGAGCCAGCCCCGATCCGTAGCGCCCCACGTGCCCGGTCAGAAGCGCCAGGTTGATGAGCGCGAAGACGTTGTCGACGGCGTTGTGGTGCTCGGTGATGCCGAGGGTCCAGCAGAGTTGCGCGCGGTCGGCCTTCGCGTAGGCCAGCGCCACCTCGCGGATCGCCTCCGCCGGGACGCCGGTCTCGCGCTCGGCGTATTCGAGCGTGTATTTCTGCACGCCTTCGCGGTAGGCGTCGAACCCGGTCGTGGCGCGCGCGATGAAGGCGCGGTTCTCCAGCCCGTGGGCGAGGATCTCCCGTCCCATGGCGTTCGCCAGGGCGATGTCCGACCCCACGTCGAGCCCGAGCCACCGATCCGCCCACTGCGCCGACACCGTCCGCCGCGGGTCGACGACCACCAGCCGCGCACCACGGCGCACGCCGCGCAGGACGTGGTGGAAATAGATCGGGTGCGCCTCGCGGGCGTTGCTGCCCCAGAGGAGCACGAGATCGGTCTCCTCGACCTCGCGGTAGCTGCTGGTGCCGCCCCCGGCTCCGAAGACCGTCGTCAGACCGACGACGGAAGGAGCGTGTCAGGTGCGGTTGCAGGAATCGATGTTGTTGCTGCCGAGGACGGCGCGCGCGAACTTCTGGGCGAGGTAGTTGACCTCGTTGGTCGCCTTCGAGCAGGAAAAGAACCCGATCGCCTCCCCGCCCCGCGCATCGCGCACCCGCCGGAATCCTTCGGCGGCGCGGTCGAGCGCCTCGTCCCACGTGGCGGGACGCAGGCGACCACCTTCGCGCACCAGAGGTTCGGTCAGCCGCAGATACTTCTTCATGGACGCTCCTGCCGGCGCATTCGGCCCGCGTTCGTGCGTGCCGCGCCGGGCTTTCACAGGTTATCTCCGGGGGGACGGGGCTGTAAAGGCGCGACCGGCAGGCTCGGCCTCGGCCCTGGCGCCGCCGGGGCCGGGCGCGAGGAGCCGGTTCTCCTCGAGGAAGCGCTCGATGAGCCCGGCCGCGATCCTGTGCCCGGCGGCGTTCCAGTGACCGCCGCGGCGCGCGCCGAAGCCGTACAGGTGTCCTGCCCCGGCGGCCTCTGCTTCGCGAAGCCCCGGAGCGAGCAGCAGGCAGGGCACGCCGCGCTTCGCGGTCATCGCAGCGAGGCGCCGATCCGGACGATCGAGATCGAAATCCGGCGACGCCGCCAGCACGCCCCGGCCCACGTCCTCCTCGACCTGCTCGGCGGTCCCGATGGAAACGACGGCGAGGCGAGTGCCGCGCGCCGCGGTCTCGTCCGCCAGGCGGGCGAGGATCGCCTCGGTCAGCGACCAGGCCTCGCGCCACGGCGCGCCCGCATCCTCGGCGTAGACGTCGGCGTCATCATCGAGCGCCGCAGGCGACAAGGTCTCGACCTCCGGCGGCGGGCCAGGTTTCGCCGGCGCGACCGCGAGCGCCGGCGGGGCGGCGCCCGCGCGTGCCGCGCGGAGGCGGGCGCGCCGCTCCAGCCTCAGCAGCGTCAGCCGGTCGGAGACCAGGGCCGCCAGCTGCGACCAGTCGCCGAGGCGGTCGAAGAAGTCGGTCGAGGCGCGCGCCCGCTCCCGGGCCTCGATGCGGGATCGATCGAGCACCAGCGTCCCATCCGCCTGGAGGGTGAAGAAGAACTCCGGTGCGTCACCGTTGAGCCGCACCGAGTTGTCGCGCACGTCGTTGCCGGCGTAGAAGGCCAGGAGCACCACGTCGGGGTCGTACGCCGCGCCGAAGTCGAGGTAGCGCATCAGCTCGGAGGCGGTGCCGAACCCCGACTGCCCCATGGCCAGCACTTCGGTCCTGTCCCCGCCGGGCCGGAGGCACAGCCGATCCTCGAGCACCGCCGGGAACGCCTCGTCGAGCGGCACCTGCAACGCTTCGACGAACGAATCCCCGAGGACGAGGATGCGGAAGCCGCCCGGGGGCTTGGCGACGCTGCGCTCGCGATCGCGGAAGCCCTGCGCGTTGAAATGCCCCTCGGAGAAGCCCTCCTTGACGTGCCGGTACGCCGCCCCGGGCTCGAAAGTCATCCCCTTCCCGGGGACGACCCGCACCTGGGCGCGTCCTTCGAGACCGAGCAGCCGCACGCCGATCTCGCCGATCGCGAGCGCCGCCGCCAGGGAGACGACGACCAGGAGAAGGCTCGAAACGACGCGCGGGCCGGAGGTTTTCATCGCAGACGTCGCGCATCGTAGATCGGGTACAGTCGGGTCGTGAGCGACGCCCCCCGTCCCTCGGCCTTCCTTGAGGCGCACGACGCGCTCCTCCTGCTGCGCAGCCGATCCCTGTCGGTCGGGCTCATCCGGCGGATCGCGGCGACACCGGAGTGGGTGCGCCACGATCGGGTGCGGGCCGCCCTCGTCCTCCATCCGCGCACGCCCCGCCCCATCGCCGTGGGTCTCCTGCCGCAGCTCCGCTGGCTCGACCTGCTGAAGGCGACGAACACGCCGTCGCTCCCCGCCCCGATTGCGCTCGGGGCCGAGCGGCTCCTGACCCAGAGACTCGGCGAGATGGCGCTCGGCGAGAGGATCACCCTGGCCCGCACCGCGACGGAAGGGGTGATCCGGGCGCTGCGGAAGGAGAGCAGCCCGCTCCTGCTTCGGGCGCTCCTGGACAACCCGCGCTTCCGGGCGGAAGACGCGCTCGACCTGGCGGAGCGGGAGAACACGCCGGCCGCTTCCCTGCGGCTCCTGGCGGAGAGCCCCCGCTTCCGCGATCTGGTCGACCTGCGCCGCGCGCTGGCCGCGCACGCCTCGACGCCCCCCCAGATCGCCCTGCGGCTTCTGGCCGCCATGGACGGCCCGGAACTGCAGCGGATGCTGCAGCTTCCATCGGCCCCGCCCCTGGTGCGCCTGGCGGCCGAGCGCCGTCTGGCGGGTGATCAATAAAGGAAGGGCCCGAATCCCCCGTTTTCCCGTGTTAAATGACACAACTGTAAAGGCTTAGGGTCGTTTGACAACCCTTCGACCCCTCCTTATTATTCCCCCCCGCGCGCCGGCGCCGGCGGAAGCGACAGTCCGTCTCCCAAGCGGTTCGCGCACGTCAACGTCGTAGCGCGGCCGGCCGGGCCGCGCGGGGGTGGAGCGGACGGCCGCATGGCGAATTTCGGCGAAGCCCTGAAGCGCGAGCGCGAACAGCGCGACATCCCGCTGCGCGACATCGCCAACGCCACCAAGATCAACCTGCGCTACCTCGAAGCGCTCGAGCAGAACCGCTTCGACAAGCTCCCCGGTGGCGTCCTCAACAAGGGCTTCATCCGCGCCTATGCGCGCTTCATCGGTGCCGACGGGGAGGTCCTCGTCCAGCGCTACATGGAGGAGGTGGCCGAAAAGGAAGCGGTGATCGCGGGACAGCAGCCGAGCCCCGATCGTCCCGGAGCCCTTCGCGCTCCGCAGGCGCCGCCGCGACGACGCGATGGCGCCGACATTGCTTCCGAGCCGGCCACGGGCGCCGGCCCGGCCATCACCTTCGGCGAGACGCGCGCCGCCGCACCAGCGCCCGCAGCGCCCACGGCGCCCGCGGCGCGAACCGATTTCCTGCCGCCGGCCGCCACCGTTCCGCTGCGTTCCGCGGGCGAGACGTTCCAGCAGGCACGCCTGCTCCTCGCCGGCACGACGGTCATCGCCGCCTTCGCCGCGCTCGGCACCATCTTTTATCTCGTCCGCTCGGCGCAGCACGAACCGCGGACCGAGACCCCGAGCCACGACGCCGCACCCGCCGGGATTCCCGACAGACCCGACTCCGGACCGGTGGAGGAAGCGACCCCGGCGTCGCCCGAGCCGCAGATTCTCGACGGTGAGAAACCGGCGCCGCCCTCCGGAGATCCCGCGTCGGCTCCGTCGGGCGATCCCGCGGTCACGCCGCCCGGTGCGGCGGGACCCGGCAGCACGCCGCCGGCCGTGAAACCGGACGCGCGTCCCCTGCCCGAGCTCCCGCGCGAACGCAACGGATCGCCCTCGCCCGTGCGCGTCGCCTCTCCCATCCCGGCGCCGGCGCCGGATCAGACATCCGCCGAGGGCACGGTGCGCAAGCCCGCCAGGTCGCCGAGCACTCCCCCTCCCGCCCCGGCCCCCGTCACGGTGACGCCGCCTTCGAATGCCCCGAATCCGGCCCCCGCCGGCCCCGTCAACCCGCCCGCGACCGCGACCGCCCCGACGGGGCCGATGGCGATCGCGGTAACCGCCGTGTCTCCGGTGACGGTCATTCTCGGCTGCGACGGCTCGGATCGACCGGCGCGCACGATGCTCGCGGGAGAGACGGTGTCGATGAAGTGCTACAGCCTCGTGCGCATCAGCGCCGAGGACGCCGCCGCGGTGCGGCTGAGCCTCGACGGCGCCCCCTGCCCGCTCGGGGCCGCCGGACGCGTCGAACACTTCACCATCCGCGCCGAGGACGCGCGCGCCATCTGCGCGCCGGGCGCAGGGAGCGGAGCGCATGGGCGCCGCTGAGGCCCTGAAGTCCCCCGCGCGGCATCCGCTCTTCGACCGGGTTCTGCAAGCGGGAACGCCCGAGGCGCTGCGCCTCAGCGCGGCGAAGGGCGCCCTGCCGATTCCCGCGCACGACCTGGTGCCGCTCCAGGTGCGCCTGCTCGAGGACCCGGCGGCGTCGGTGGCGCTCGCGGCGCGCGACAGCCTCGAGGCGCTGCCCATCGAGGGCCTCGCCGCGCTGGTGCGCGACGCCGCCTGCGACCCGATGCTGATCGACTACCTGGCTCTCTCGGGAAGGCTTCTGGGCGAGGACCTTGCGCAGGCGATCGCCCATCCCCGCATCTCCGACCTGGCGCTCGAGGCGATCGCCTCCACCGGGGAGGAGGGGGCGCTCGGGCTGCTGATCACGAACGAGATGCGGCTCATCGGTCACACCCGCCTGCTGCCGCTCCTGCGCGCCAACCCCAAGCTTTCCGGCGAGCAACGCCGGCGTCTGGCCGAGCTGGAGCGGGAGGTCATCAGCCGTCAGCCGCAGGCCAAGGTCCCGCTCGCCGCCGTGCCGGCACCGGCCGCCGTGCCGGAGACGCAGGCGCCGCTCGAGCCAGGACAGAGCCTCGACCTGCCACCTGAGGCGGCGTCGGTCCCCGCCGATGGGGAGGCGCCGCCGGAAGGGGCGGCCGAAGCGGACCAGGAATACCAGGACTATTACGACGACGAGGAGGTTCTTCAGAAGACCGACGCCTTCCAGAAGATCCAGCGTCTCAACGTCGCCGAGCGCAACATCCTCGCGATGAAGGGGAACTCCGAAGAGCGGGCCATCCTCGTCCGGGACACGGCGCGCGTCGTGTCGCAGGCGGTGCTCAAGAACCCGCGCCTGTCGGAGACCGAGATCGTCCGCTTCGCGGGCCTGCGCAGCGTCACCGAGGACATCCTGCGCACCATCGCCGGCAACCGCGAGTGGACCAAGACCTACTCCGTGGCGCTGGCGCTGGTGCGCAACCCCAAGACTCCCGCCGGTTTGTCGGTGCAGTTCCTGGCCCGGCTCGGCACCCGGGATTTGAAGATCTGCGCCGGCGACAAGAACGTCCCGGAGCTGGTCCGCCGGCAGGCGCGCAACCTGTTCCTGGTCCGCACCCAGCCGCCGAAGAAAACATTCAAGAAGGCCCACTGATGCGCTTCCTGAAGGCGATTCGCAACCTCCTCGGCAACTACCAGCTCAAGTCCGGCATCTACCATCATGACCGCGGCGAGTCACAGCAGGCCATCGATTTTCTGATGCGCGCGCTGCAATCCCCCGAGTCCACGGAGCCGGATCGGCGCATGGCGCTGTATTATCTGACCCAGGCGTACATCGCCCTGGCCGAGAAACTCGAGGAAGGGGACGAGATGGACAAGGCAGTGGAGGCTTACCGGCAGGCGCTGGCGATCACGCCGGACTATCCGGACCTCCATTTCCGTCTCGGCGCGCTCTGCTCGCGGCTCGGTCTGACCTCCGACGCCATCGACGCCTTCGGCCGCGCCCTCGACCTCAACCCCGACTATCTCGAGGCCCGCGTGCGGCGCGCCATGCTGCTGCTCGAGCGGCGCGACACGGCTGCGGCGGCGCGCGAGTTCGCGACGGTGCGGGACGTGGCGGTGCGGGCCATCGACCAGCCGTTCGAGCAGGGACGCGAGGCCCTCGAGCGGCAGGATCTGGACGGCGCGGCCGAATGGATGCGAACCGCCTTCCTGCGCCGCCCCGAGTCGTTCAATTTCCACTTCCGCCGCGGCCTTCGGAGCCTGAGGGACGGCAAGATGGAGCCGGCGGTCGAGGCGCTGCGCCAGGCGGTGCAGTTCCGGTCCGACTTCGCCGACGTGCACAACTACCTTGGCGTCGCCTGCGCCGAGATGCAGGACTGGACCGGGGCCGTCGAGGCGTTCCGCCGCGCTCTCGAGGTGAACGCCGACTACGTCGTGTCGCGGCTCAACCTCGCCTTCGCGCTGGCCGAGGCCGGACGCGACGAGGAGGCGCTCGAGGAGCTGCGCCTGGTGCTGCGCCAGGAGCCGGACAACCAGCCGGCCCTCGCCCGACTCGAGGAGTTGCAGGCGCCCCGGCGGGAGCGGGCGCGCGCGGGAGATTCGCGTGCCTGAGGCGATGACCTCGGGATTCGCGATCCGCGGGGCCGGCGTCTCGGACGTCGGGCGCAAGCGCCGATCCAACGAGGATTCCTACAGCACCTCCGACGACCTGCGGCTCTACGTCGTGGCCGACGGCATGGGCGGCCACGCCGCGGGCGAGGTCGCCTCGCGGCTGGCGGTCGAGTCGATCGGCCGGCACATCTCGTCGGCCTCGCCCGATGTCCCGCCGACCGTCCCGTCGGAGGTGACCACCCGCTCGGTGGACGAGACCGCCCTGCCGGTGCCGGCGCGGCGCGTCCTCAACGCCATCCGCCTCGCGAACCAGGAGATCGTCCGTTCGGTGCGGCGGGACCAGAGCATGCGCGGGATGGGGACCACCGTCGTGCTCGCCTACATCCAGGGCAAGCGCGCCTACATCGGCTCGGTCGGCGACAGCCGCGCGTATCTCGTGCGCGGCGGCGACATCCGCCAGCTCACCGACGACCATACCTTCGTCAACGAGCAGGTGCGCTCCGGCACGCTGACGCCGCAGGAGGCGCGCCGCCACCCGGCGCGCAACATCCTCACCCGCGCCGTCGGCAGCCAGGAGGAGATCGAGGCCGATCTGATCGAGGAGGACCTGCAGCCGGGGGATCTCCTGCTGCTCTGCTCCGACGGCCTGACCAACATGGTCGAGGACCAGGAGATCCTGGAAACCCTGCGCCGCGACGGCGTCGAGCCGGAGTCCGGCGCTCAGGCGTTGATCGACCTCGCCAACGAGCGCGGCGGCGACGACAACATCACCGCCGTCATCGTGCAGGCGGTGAAGGTTTCCCGCTCCTAGTCAGTCCGTTTCGCCCACACACACACGGCAATCACCGATCCCGCCCGTTGCGGTTCCGGCAGTGCCATTCAAAATTTTGCGCATTCCAGCCCAACATTTCCGAATTCGACGGGAATGACCGCTGCTTATTTGTGGGGCGTGCTCCCCCCCTGATAGACTCTCCGCGGTCCGGATGGGAGGTCCCCCGATTTCCGCAAGACCGCGCCCCACGTCTGTTCCCGGCACGGGTGTCCCTGCACGCGATGACCTTGCGCTCGTCGCCCGGGCCGCCGTTTGCGCCTTCCTGGCCCTGAGCGTTGTGCGCTGTGGTGGGGCCGGCGGGGCAACTCCAGCGGCCCCCGCCGCCGCGAACGAGAAGACCGTGCCGGCGGTGCGGGTGGCGACCGCCCCGGTGGAGGTGCGTGACCTCGCCTCGAGCATCCAGGCCCTCGGCTCGATCGAAGCCGAGGAAGAGATCCAGGTGGTGGCGGCCGTCGAAGGGGTCGTCACCAGGGTCGATTTCCACGAGGGCGACCGCGTCACGCCGAAGTCGGTGATCGCGGAGATCGATCCGGAGCGGTACCGGCTGCAGGCGGAGCGGGCGAAGGCACGCTACGACCAGACCGAGGCGCTGCGGCAGCAGGCCGAATCCGAGCTGAGGCGGCGCGACGAGTTGCTGCGCCAGACGCCGCCCCTGGTCTCCGCCGAGGAGCTGGAGCGCGCCCGCCAGGAGCTGGAGCGCCAGCGCGGCGCCGCCGCCGAGGCGAAGGCGGCCTGGTCGCTCGCCGAGCAGGACCGGCGCCGCTCGATCGTCTCCCCCATCGTGCCGGGCATCATCAACCGCAAGTCGGTCGTCACCGGGCAGCACGTGGACACCGACGCCATCCTGGCGACCCTCGTGGACACGCGGCGCCTGCGGCTGCGCTTCAAGGTGACCGAGATCGAATCGGTGCGCCTGAAGGACGGCCTGCCGGTCACCTTCACGACGGCGGCGTGGCCCGGGCGCACGTTCGAAGCGCGCCTGTACCACGTGTCGCGCAGCGCCGATCCCGGCAGCCGCATGGTCGAGTGCCTGGCGCTCGTCCAGGATCCCGACGCGGTCCTCAAGCCCGGCTTCTTCGCCGAGGTGAAGGCGGCGACCGAGAAGCGCGCCGGGGCGATCCTCGTCCCCGAGCGGGCGGTCGTCGCCACCGAGCGCGGCTTCGTCGTTTTCGAGGCGGAGGGGAACGTGGCCCGCCGCCGCGAGGTGACGGTCGGCCTGCGCGCGGAGGACGGCGCGATGGAGATCCTCACCGGGCTCCGGCCGGGGGCGGTCGTGGTCACCGACGGCAATGGCGCGCTGCGGGACGGCGCCGCGATCGATGCGGCGACCGCGGCGGCGGGCACGGCCGCGGCCGGATCCGCCGCGACCGGCAGCGCCCCGGCCCGATGACCCTTTCCGATCTCTCCATCAGGAACCACGTCTTCGCGTGGATGCTGATGGCCGCCCTCATCCTGTTCGGGGCGATCGGCTACTCGCACCTCGGGGTGAGCCAGAACCCCGACGTGGACTTCCCGGTCATCAACGTCGCGGTCTCGCTGGAGGGGGCCGCCCCGGAAGTGATCGAGACCGACGTCATCGAGCCGCTCGAGGACGCCATCATGGCGGTCGAGGGGATCAAGGGACTCTCCTCGACGGCGCGGCAGGGCCGGGCCAGCATCGTCGTCGAGTTCGATCTCAAGCGCGACATCGACCTGGCGCTGCAGGACGTGCAGACGCGCGTCGCCCAGACGGCGCGCCTGCTGCCGCGCGAGATCGACCCGCCGGTCATCACCAAGACCAACCCCGAGGACCAGCCGATCCTGTGGCTGGCGCTTTCGGGGGATCGCCCCCCCGGGGCGCTCGCCGATTACGTCCGCAACGTCCTCAAGCCCCGCTTCCAGACGATCCCCGGCGTCGGCGAGATCACCCTCGGCGGCTACCTCGAGCGCAACATCCGCATCTGGCTCGATGCGCGGCGCCTGGAGCAATTCGCGCTGACCGCCGACGACGTGACGCGGGCCGTCCAGGCACAGCACGTCGAGGTTCCGGCCGGCCGCATCGAGACGGGCGACCGGGAGATGAACGTCCGGGCCGAGGGAGAGGCGATCGACGTCGGCGCCTTCTCCGCCCTCGTCGTCGCGACGCGCGACGGGGCGCCGGTGCACCTGTCGGATGTGGCGGTGGTCGAGGACGGCCTCGAGGACCGCCGCCGCATCGCGCGCGCCCTCGGCCAGCCGGCGCTCGGCATGGGGATCCGCAAGCAGCGCGGCGCCAACGCCGTCGAGGTCGGCCATCTCGTGAAGCAGCGCCTCAGGGAGGTGCAGGCGACCCTCCCCGAGGGCCTGACGCTCGGGGTGAACTTCGACGGCACCGAGGCCGTCGAGGAGGCGATCCGGGAGGTGCAGTTCTCGCTGCTCCTGGCCGCTCTGCTGACGGGGGTGGTCTGCTGGCTGTTCCTCGGGTCGTGGTCCTCGACGGTGAACGTGCTCCTGGCCATCCCGACGTCGATCGTCGGCACCTTCCTGTGCATGTACTTCTTCGATTTCACCCTCAACACCTTCACGGTGCTGGGACTGTCGCTCTCGGTCGGCATCGTCGTGGACGACGCCATCATGGTGCTGGAGAACATCTACCGGCACCGCGAGGAGGGGTTGTCGCGCGTGCAGGCGGCGCTCGTGGGGGCGCGCGAGATCACCTTCGCGGCGATGGCGGCGACCGCCGCGATCGTCGCCGTCTTCCTGCCGGTCGCCTTCATGTCGGGGATCATCGGCAAGTTCTTCTTCCAGTTCGGCGTCACCATCTCCATCGCCGTGCTCCTGTCGCTGCTGGAGGCACTGACGCTCACCCCCATGCGGTGCTCGCGCTTCCTCGAGACCGGGGCGCGCGCCGGCGGCTTCGGCGCGAAGCTCGATCGCTTCTTCGAGCGCCTGTCGCGCGGCTACGAGTCGTGGCTGCGCCCGGCGCTCCAGCGCCGCTGGCTCGTCCTCGGCGCCGCCGCCGCGGTCTTCGCCGGGTCGCTCGGGGTGCTGGCGGTCATCAACCGCGAGTTCGTCCCGTCGCAGGACCTGTCGCGCTTCATCGTGCGGATGACGACGCCGGTCGGCTCCTCCATCGACTACACCGACCGCCTGACGCGGCAGGCCGAGGCCTTCCTGATGTCGCGCCCCGAGGTGCACCGCTATTTCGCGGTGGTGGGCGGCTTCGGCGGCGGGACCTCGGGCGAGGTGAACAACTCCATGGCGTTCGTGACGCTCGAGCCGAAAGCGGATCGCCCGGTGGATCCGCAGGCCGGGCGCCGGCTCTCCACCCAGGCGTTCATGGACCTGACGCGCCAGGAGCTCAACGCCATCCCGGGCATCAAGGTGGTCCTGCAGGATCTGTCGCAGCAGGGGTTCAGCGCGCAGCGCGGCTTCCCGGTGGAGCTGTCGGTGCGCGGCCCCGACTGGGAGAAACTGGCCGATTACTCGAACACGCTGATGGATCGGATGCGGGCCACCGGGCTCGTCACCGACGTCGACACCGACTACCAGGTGGGCATGCCGGAGGTGAAGGTCATGCCGGACCGGCGGCGCGCCGCCGACCTGGGGATCAGCATGGCGACCATCGGCTCGACGGTGAACACCCTCATCGGCGGCGCCCGCATCGCCCGCTTCAAGGACGGCGGCCGGCGCTACGACATCCGCGCCCGGCTGCAGGCGGACCAGCGGCAGAACCCCGACGACATCCGGCGCCTGCTGCTGCGCACTCCGGCCGGGGCCCTGGTGCGGCTCGGCGACGTCGTGCAGATCGTCGAGAAGCCGACGCTCCAGGTGATCACCCATCGCGATCGCCAGCGCGCCATCGGCGTCTTCGCCAACCTCGCCCCCGGCGCGTCGCAGGCCACCGCCCTCAAGGAGATCGAAAAGATCGGCGGCGAGGTGCTGCCGGACGGCTACTCGCTGAGCTTCTCCGGGTCGGCGCAGGCGTTCCAGGAGTCCTTCCGCTCGCTCGCCTTCGCGCTCGGCATGGGGCTCATCGTCGCCTACATGATCCTGGCGTCGCAGTTCAACGCCTTCACCCATCCGATCACCGTCCTGCTGGCGCTGCCGTTCTCGGCCTCCGGGGCCCTCTTCGCCCTCTGGATCGGCGGCCAGTCGCTGAACATCTACTCGTTCATCGGGCTCATCCTGCTCATGGGCATCGCCAAGAAGAACTCGATCATCCTGGTGGACTACACCAACCAGCTGCGGCGCCAGGGCCTCGATCGCGACGCGGCGCTCCTGCGCGCCTGCCCGGTGCGCCTGCGGCCGATCCTCATGACCTCGGTCGCCACCATCGCCGGGGCCCTGCCGGCGGCGCTGGCGCTCGGGCCCGGCGCCGAGACGCGGATCCCGATGTCGCTCGCGGTCATCGGCGGGATGATCGTCTCCACCTTCATGACCCTGTTCGTCGTGCCGGCCGGATACTCCGTGCTGGACCAGGCGACCACGCGCTTCGCGGCCCGCCGCGCCCGGGTTCCCGCGGCGATCGATGCCGCCGGGCCGGAGATCGCCGCCGACCGCCCGTGACGTCCCCCGGGATCCTCCTGGCGTGAAGGTTCTCGAGACCAACTTCCACCGCGGCTGGGGGGGACAGCCGTCCCGCATCCTGATGGTCGCGGAAGGGATGGCGCGGCGCGGCCACGACGTGACGCTCGCCGTGCCCCCCGGGTCGATGCTCGGCGAGCGGGCCCGCGCCGCGGGACTCCGCACGTTCGAGCAGGCCCATTTCCGCCCTCCGCGCCATGTCGTGCGCGCCCTCGCCGACAGGCGCGCGCTGGCGCGCCACCTCGCCGAGGTGCGGTACGACCTCGTCGTCGCGCACGGGTCGCAGGATCTGTGGACGGCGGTCCTGGCGCGGCCGCGGGTGCCGCTGGTCTACACCCGGCACAACACCAAGCACGTCGACGATCACGCCTTCAACCGCTGGCTGCTGCGCCGCGTCGATCACCTGATCGTCGTGAGCCGGAGCATCCTGCCGCGCTACGAGCCGTTCTTCGCGCGCGGCGATCTCCGCCGGGATCGCGTCTCGGTGATCCACTCGGCCTACCGTCCCGACCGCTTCCATCCCGGCATCGACCCGTCCCCCTTCCGCGCCTCGATCGGCGCCGCACCGGATGTCCCGCTCATCGGCGTCGTCGGGCGGCTGGTCCCCGACAAGGGCCAGGACGATTTCCTGCGCGCCGCGGCGCTCCTGCGGGAGCGCCGGCCGGAGCTGCGCTTCGTGCTCGCGGGCCGCGGCACCGCCGAGACCGCCCTGCGCCAGCTCGCCGCCGGACTCGGTGTCGAGAACCAGGTGGGGTTTCTCGGCTTTCGCGACGACGTGCCGGAGATCACCGCCTCGCTCGCGGTGTCGGTCCTGCCGTCGGTCGACTGCGATGCCTCGTCGGCCGCGATCAAGGAGGCGCTCGCCTGCGGCGTCCCGGTGGTCGCGACCGACATCGGGGGCGCGTCGGAGATCCTGCGCGACGGCGAGACCGGCTTCGTCGTCCCGCCGCGCGATCCCGCGCGGCTGGCCGAGGCCATCGAGCGCCTGCTCGCCGACCCTCTGCGCGCCCGCGCCATGGGCGGGCTCGGCGCCCGGGACGTCGCCGCCCGCTTCACGCCCGACCACCTCGTGGACGGCACCATCGCCGCCTACGAATCCGCCCTGGCCTCCGCGCGCCGCGCCGCCGCATCCTGAGCGCCGCATCCCGGCGCCGCCTCTTGAACGGCGCTCCCCGCATTCGGTAGCCTTCGCGGCGCCGCGCCGATGCGGCGCCCCCGTCCGTGGAGGAGCCATGACCCCGACCGTCACCACCCCGATCCCGGATCGCTCCTGGACGCGCCACCTGATGCTCGCCGTCGCGCTGCTCCTCCTGCTGAGCAGCGTGGCGCATGGCTCCCTCGGCCTTTCGACGGTGCGCGCCGCGCTCGCGCAGACGGCGGCCCCGGCCGACGTGGTCGAGATCGTGACGTTCGGCTGGCTCCTGGGCAGCGTGGCGCAGCTGACCTTCGCCCTGATCGTGCTGATCGCGTGGAGACGGGCGCGCCGGGGCGACGGCAGCGGGCTGGAGGGCGCGTCGATCGTGGCGGCGGCGTATTTCCTGTTCGGGCTCGGAGCGTTCCTCGCCACCGGGTTCCAGCCCTTCTACCTCATGATGTTCCTCGTTCCGGCCTGCCTGCTGGGCTGGGCGGTGCTCGCCGCGCGGCCGCGGTCCTCCTGATGGCCGAGTTCACCGCCCGCGCCGTCGTCTCCGGGATCCTGCTCGGGCTCGTCTTCGGGGCGGCGAACGCCTACCTCGGGCTGCGGGTCGGACTGACCGTGTCGGCGTCCATCCCGGCGGCGGTGATGACGGTCGCGCTCTTCCGACTGCTGCGCGCCCGGCCGACCATCCTCGAGGCGAACCTGTCGCAGACGATCGGCTCCGCCTCCACCTCGCTCGCCAGCGGCGCCATCTTCACCATCCCGGCGCTCTTCATGTGGGGGTTCGCGCCGCCGTACCTCCAGGTGGTGATCCTGTGCTTCCTCGGCGGCCTGCTGGGGCTGGCGGCGATGATCCCGCTGCGGCGGCTCCTGATCGTGCAGTCGGACCAGGAGCTCCCGTACCCGGAGGGTCGCGCCTGCGCGGAGGTGCTGCGCGCCACCTCCGGATCCGGAGCAGGCGGTCGCGTCATCTTCACCGGCATGGCGCTGGGCGCGGCCGTGAAGCTGGCGCTGTCGCTGCTCTTCCTGTGCCCGTCGAGCGTGGCGCAGGGACTCCCCTTCCTGCCGCGCGCCGAGCTGGCGCTCGAGGTCGCCCCCGCCCTCATCGGCGTCGGCTTCATCCTCGGGTACCGCCAGTCGGCGATCCTGGTGGCCGGATCGATCGTCGCCTCGCTCGCGCTCATCCCGCTCATCGCCTGGTTCGGCGGCGGGCTCGCCGGACCGCTCCCGCCCGAGACGCTGGTGCCGATCGCCTCGATGAGCGCGGCGCAGATCTGGAGCCGTTACGTCCGCTACATCGGGGCCGGTGCGGTGGCGACGGCCGGGCTGCTCACGGTGCTCAGGAACCTGCCGGTGATGGCCGAAGCGGCGCGCGCCGTGGCGCGCGGGCTGGCGCGGCGGAACGCCGGATTCGGCGCGGCCGCGGCGACGCCCTTGACCGACCGCGACCTTCCTCCGGCCTTCATCGCCGCGGCCATTCTCTTCGTCGTCCTCGTGACCGCCTTCGTGCCCGGCGTCTTCGCGGGCGGCATGGGCGCGGGGCCGCGCCTCGCCTGCGCCGCCGGGGTGGCGATTTTCGGGCTCCTGTTCGTCGCGGTGGCGGCGCGCATCGTCGGCATCGTCGGAGTGACGTCGCAGCCGACCTCGGGCATCGCGCTCGTGACGCTCCTCGGGACCGCGAGCCTGTTCGCCGCCTGCGGCTGGAACGATGCCGCGGCGCGCGCCGCCGTGCTGACCGTCGGCACCATCGTCGCGGTGGCCGCCTCGAAGGCCGGCGACATCTCCCAGGACCTCAAGACCGGCTGGCTCGTCGGCGCGACCCCGGCGCGCCAGCAGCTCGGCCAGCTGCTCGGCGCGGCGTTCGCCTGCTTCGGCGTCGCCGCGACCGTCCTGCTGCTCGGGCGGGTCTACACCTTCGGCTCGCCGGAGGTCCCGGCGCCGCAGGCGACGCTCATGAAGACCATCATCGAAGGCGTGCTGGCTGGCGCCCTGCCGTGGGGGCTGGTCCTCTCGGGAGGCGGGATCGCCCTCTCGGCGATCCTGTGCGGCGTGTCGGGGCTCGCCTTCGCCATCGGCGTCTACCTGCCGCTGGCCTCGATGGCGGCGATCTACGCCGGCGGTGTCGTGCGGCGCTTCTCCGAGCGCGGCGCCGACCCGGCGGCGGCAGGAGGCCCCGCCGAGGCGCATACCGGCGTCCTGGCCGCATCGGGTCTCGTCGCCGGCGAGGGGCTCGCCGGCGTGCTGATCGCGGGCCTGGTCGCCGCGGGCGTCATCCCCAAATCGCGTCCACCGCTTCTCGACGGGGACCTCGGCCGCCTCATGGCGCTCATGCTCGTCGCCGCCATCGCCGTCTTCCTGGTGCGGGCGGCGCGGTCGAAGCAGGCGGTCACGACACCCCGGGTGTCCTGAGCGGGTCGCTTTCGAGCGCGTCCTTCCATCGGATGGCACGACCTTCGGACCGTGTGATAGCCTTCGCGCTCCACCAGTCGCTCAGGAGGTCGCCATGCTCACGGTCGGGGCGCAGGCCCCCGCTTTCACCGTCAAGGACCATCACGGGCGCGACACGAGCCTCGCCGATTTCCGCGGTCGCCATGTGCTCCTGTGGTTCTATCCGAAGGCCGATACCCCTGGATGAACGCTCGAAGGTTGCGGGTTCCGCGACCTGAACACTCAGTTCCAGGCGAAAGGGGCGGCGATCCTCGGCGTGTCCTTCGACAGCGTGCAGGAGAACGCCGATTTCGCGCAGAAGTTCTCGTTCACCTTCCCGCTCCTGTGCGACACGGAGCGGCAGATCGGCCTGGCCTACGGGGCATGCGACGACAAGACGGATCGCTCGGCGCGGCGGATCTCCTACCTCATCGGACCCGACGGCCGCATCGAGCACGCCTGGCCCAAGGTCGAGCCGAAGAAGCACCCGGCCGAGGTCCTGGCGCTTCTCCCCTGAACCGGTTGCGACGGAACCGGTCCCCACAGAGCCGATCGCTTTGAGCGAACTCAAGGACCAGCTCGCCTCGCTGCGCATCGATCGCGACCGGCCGCAGGGCGGCGGCGCCGCGCGCTGGCTCCTGCTGGTCGCCGTGGCGCTGCTGCTCGCGGCGGGCGGCACCTGGTTTCTCCTCGGCGGCGGCCTCAACGCCATGCGCGGCGTGGAGATCGAAACCGTGCGACCCCAGGTGAGGTCGTCCTCCGGGCCCGCGCCCGGGACGGCCATCCTGACCGCCTCCGGCTACGTCGTGCCGCGGCGCAAGGCGGTCGTCAGCGCCAAGATCCAGGGACGCCTGAGCGAGCTCCGGGTCGAGGAAGGCAGCCGCGTCGAGCAGGACGAGATCCTCGCGCGCCTCGAGAACGCCGATTACCTCGCGCAGGTCAGCAGCGGCCGCGCCACCGTGCGGCGTGCCGAGGCCGATCTCGCCGAGCAGGAGCGCCAGCTGCGCCTGGCGCAGCAGATGGAGCGCGAGAACGTCGTGTCGCGCGACGCCCGCGAGGCGGCGGAGAGCCGCGTCCGCATGGCGGCGGCCGCCGTCGAGCAGGCGAAAGCACTCCTCCAGGTGGCCGATGCGCAGTACCGGAACACCCTCATCCGCGCCCCGTTCAAGGGCGTCGTGTTGAAGAAGATGGCGGAGGTCGGCGAGAGCGTCGCGCCGATCCCCCCCGGGGTGAACATCTCGTCGTCGTCCGGGGCGATCGTGGCGCTGGCCGACCTGGACACGCTCGAGGTCGAGGCCGACGTGAGCGAATCGAACGTCGCGCGGCTCGGCCCCGACCAGCCGGCCGAGGTCTCGGTCGAGGCCTTCCCCGACAAGACCTACAAGGCGGTGCTGCGGCAGATCATCCCGACCGCCGACCGCACCCGCGCCACCGTGATGGTGAAGGTGACGATCCTCGACAAGGATCCGAACCTCAAGCCCGAGATGAACGCCAAGGTCAACTTCATCGAGAAGGCGCAGGCGGCGGCGCCGGCCGAGGCCGCCCAGGCGCCGCCGACGATCACGGTGCCGGACGGCACGGTCGTCGACCGCGGCGGCGCCACGACGGTGTTCGAGGTGCGCGACGGCAAGGCGCGCGCCCTGTCCGTCGAGACCGCCGGGACGCGCGAGGGGCAGACGGTGGTGCGGCACGGGCTGAGCGGCACCGAGACGCTCGTGGCGAAGCCGCCGGCGACGCTCAGGGACGGGGATCGCATTCGAGTTCGTTCCTAAGACTCAGACCAGGGGGAGGAGACACGCATGGCGATGGTGGAGGTCCGCGGCGTGCGCAAGGTGTACCGGCGCGACGCCCTGGCGATCACGGTGCTCGACGGGCTCGACCTCGACGTGCAGGAGGGGGAGTTCCTGGCTCTGATGGGCCCCTCCGGCTCGGGGAAGACGACCCTCCTCAATCTCATCGCCGGCATCGACCGGCCGACCGCAGGCTCCGTCCAGGTCGCCGGGACGAACGTCGCCGCCCTCTCGGAGGGGGCGCTGGCGCGCTGGCGCAGCCACAACGTCGGCTTCATCTTCCAGTTCTACAACCTGATTCCGGTTCTGACGGCGGAGGAGAACGTCGCGCTGCCGCTTCTGCTCGAGCGCCTGTCGCGCAAGGAGCGCAACGAGCGGGCGATGACCGCGCTCAAGATCGTCGGTCTCGCCGACCGGGCGAAGCACTCGCCGCGGCAGCTCTCCGGCGGCCAGGAGCAGCGCGTCGCCATCGCCCGCGCCATCGTCGGCGACCCGAAGGTGCTGGTCGCCGACGAGCCGACCGGCGACCTCGACGCGAAGAGCGCCGAGGAGATCCTGACGCTCATGGACACGCTCAACCGGGACTTCAGGAAGACCATCGTCATGGTGACCCACGACCCGCGCGCGGCGCAGCGCGCCCGGCGGCAGCTGCACCTCGACAAGGGCATCCTGCAGGCCTAGAGCGATGAAATACCTCCCCTACATCCTGAAGCACCTGAAACGCCACTGGGTGCGCAGCCTGCTCACCGTCCTGGCGATGACCTTCTGCATCTTCGTGTTCTGCGTCCTGCAGGCGTTCCTGGCCGCGCTGCAGCGCGGCCTCGATTCCACCAATGCCAATCGCCTGGTCACCCGCAACGCCGTCAGCCTGGTGTTCAACCTCCCGGTGACCTACAAGGAGCGCATCGCGGGGGTCCCGGGGGTCCAGCGCGTCTGTGCGCAGAACTGGTTCGGCGGCGCCCGCAAGGCGGGGGACTTCAAGGACTTCTTCCCCAACATGGCGGTCGAGGCGGAGCCGTTCCTCGAGATGTCCCCCGAGTACATCCTGACCGAGGAGCAGAAGCGGGCCTGGCTCGAGAGCCAGACCGGCTGCATCATCGGACCGGCCACGGCGGAGAAATACGGCTGGAAGGTCGGCAGCACCTTCCAGCTCGAGTCGTTCATCCCGCCGTACCGCGCCAGCAAGCCGTTCGAATTCACCATCGCGGCCATCTACGCGACTGACGACAAGCGCTTCCCGGGGACCGACAAGACGATCATGTTCTTCCATCGCAAGTACCTGGACGAGGCGACCGGCCGGCAGGTCGGCGTCGGGACGTTCGCGGTCCAGATCGCCGACAAGACCCAGGCCGGCGCGATCTGCCGCGCCATCGACAACCTGTTCGAGAACAGCGAGCGGCAGACCCACACCGAGACCGAAAAGCAGTTCCTCGCCTCGTTTCTCTCCATGGCCGGCAACCTGGCGCTGCTCCTCAACTGGATCGGGCTCGCCGTCATCTTCGTCATCCTGCTCGTCACCGCCAACACCATGAGCATGGCGGTGCGCGAGCGGCGCACGGAGATGGGCGTGCTCAAGACACTCGGCTTCAGCAGCGGCAAGGTGATGGGGCTGGTGCTCGCGGAGGCGGGGCTGCTCGGCGCGCTCGGCGGAGCGATCGGCATCCTCTTCAGCACCGGCATGATCCGGGTGCTCGCCATGGCCCCCAATGTGGGCCCCGTCGTGCAGGGCCTCGGCGGGCTCCCCGGTCCGGTGGCGCTCGCCGGCTTCGCCCTGGCGCTCGGCATCGGTCTCATCGCCGGCCTGGCGCCGGCGGTCGCCGCCTACCGCGCCCACATCACCGATCTGCTGAGGCACGTCTGATGGCGCTCCCCCTGTCGTACAACTACCGGAACCTGGTGGTCCGCTGGAAGGTGACGCTCCTCGCCATCGGCGGCATCGCCCTCGTGGTCACCGTGCTCGTGGTCCTCAGCGCCATGTCGAGCGGCTTCCAGCACGCCCTGGCCGAGACCGGCAGCTCCGACAACGGCATCGTCGTGCAACGCGGCTCCGGTTCGGAGCTGACGTCGTTCTTCAGCCGCGAGCAGCGCAACCTGATCGAGGCGGACGAGCGGATCGCCCGCGCCCCGGACGGCAAGCCCCTGGTCTCCCCCGACATCGTCATCGTCGCCAACCTCAAGAAGAAGGAGGACGGCCAGCCGACCAACGTCACCGTCCGCGGCGTGACGCCGATGGCGTTCGAGGTGCGGCGCGGCATCAAGGTCACCAACGGCCGCAACTTCACGCCGGGCCTCAACGAGGTGATCGTCGGCGAGAAGATCGCCCGGCGCATGGCGGGTCTCGATCTCGGTTCGAAGATCAAGATCCAGAAGCGGGAGTGGGAGGTCGTCGGGTGGTTCGGCGCCGACGGCAGCGCCTTCGAGAGCGAGATCTGGGGGGACTACGACGTCATGGGGCCGGCCTTCCTGCGCGGCGGGGGGCAGAACTCCCTCACCGTCCGGCTGAAGGACGCCAAAACCCGCGAGGCGTTCGACCGTGACATCCAGGCGAACCCGCAGTTCCAGCTCGAGATGAAGGACGAGCGCCAGTACTACGCCGACCAGTCCGGCCCGGTGAGCGGCCCGCTTCTCGCGCTCGCCACCTTCGTGTCGCTGTTCATGGGGATCGGCGCGGTGTTCGGGGCCGTCAACACCATGAACGCCATCGTCGCCGCGCGCACGCGGGAGATCGGGACGCTCCGGGCCATCGGCTTCAGCCGCCGAAGCATCCTGACCGCATTCCTGCTTGAGTCGCTTCTCCTGTCGCTGGTCGGCGGGATCCTGGGGTGCCTGCTCGCCTTCCGATGGTACGGCTACACCGCCGGCACCGGGCAGACGGCGTCGTTCAGCGAGATCGCCTTCGCCTTCCGGATCACCCCCGACGGGCTGATGGCGGGACTGATTCTGGCCCTCGGCATGGGCCTCGTCGGCGGACTGCTGCCGGCGATTCGCGCCGCGCGCCTGCCGATCACCACGGCCCTGCGCGAGGGCTGATCTCCCGGTTTCGCGAGGCTGACGACCCGCGCGCCGGGGCTGCGGCTTTCCGGACGACGGCCCGGGGTCGACATGTCGTAGAATCGCCCCATACTCGGTGTCATCCGGGGGGATCGATGCCGGCTCGCTCGCAGGTTCTGTTCATCGTTCTGGTCACGGGGTTCCTGCTCTTCGCTTCGGCTTTCGCCGAGGGGACGGCGCCGGATCCCGAGAGCGTCCACTGCGTCGTCTGCGGCGCCGCCAACCCGGCCGGGAGCAGGTTCTGCCAGGCCGACGGCGCCCCCATCCCCGAGTACGTCCCGGCGCGGAAGCCCGCATCGTTCGTGCGATCGGCCGACACCCTGACGGACGAGGAGATCCAGGAGACCCTCGACCGGGTCGCCGCCTCGGTCGTGCGCATCCGCGCGCGCACCACCACGACCTACAAGTACCCGACGACCTGGTTCAAGGACCGCGAAGCGGAGTACTACGGTCGCGCCATGCTCGGGAAGATCGAGACCTCGGAAAACGACCGCCGACTGGAGGGCTCGGGCTTCGCGATCGGCGAAGACGGCGAGATCGTCACCAACGCCCACGTCGCCAGTCCCGACGGGACGCAGGCGGCGGTCACCATCGAGCTGCGCGACGGCAAAAGTGTCGAGGCGACGGTCGTCGGCGTGGATGCGGCGAGCGACATCGCGCTCCTGAAGGTTCCGGCCGGAACCATCCCCCCGCTCGAGTGGGGGGATTCCAGGAACGTGCGGGTCGGGCAGCAGGTCTGGGCAATCGGCAACTCGCTCGGCATCGGCACCTCCTTCACGCGCGGCACCATGTCGGGAATTTCGAACACCCGCGTCGGGCTCAACCAGGTGGAGTCGTTCCTGCACTCCGACGCCTTCACGACCCACGGCAACAGCGGCGGTCCGCTCGTCGACGTCAACGGCCGCGTCCTCGGACTGTGCGACATGGGCTTCGGCGAGGAAAAGGGGCAGGGCTACACGATCCCGTCGCACATGGCGCGCCTCGTCGTCGAGCGGCTGCGGAAGGGGAAGTACGAGCGCGGCTTCGTCGGCCTGCACGTCAAGCCGGTCGACGGCGACGCCGTCTCCCTGTACAACCTCGTGCGCCGCGACGGAACGGTCATCCAGTACGTCCTCCCCGATTCGCCGGCCGCCCAAGCCGGCCTGCGCCCCGGCGACGTCGTCTACGGCATCAACGGCCGGATGACCCCCTCGACCTACATCCTGCAGGAGTCGATCTCGAGCGTGGGGGCGGGGTCGGCGATCAAGCTCCAGGTCGATCGCCAGGGGAAGGCGATCGAAGTGGCGCTGAACACGGTGGTGCGGCCCGAGGCGCCGCGCGCCGAGCCGCTCCAGGACATGCAGGATTACCTGCGCCTCTACTTCGAGGAGGACCCGAAGGCCCGCGTCGTCACCATCCGCGATCCGAACCGCTCGCGGCGGGCCCCGGGGCTCTACGAAGGGGCGGTCATCAAGAGCGTCGTCCCGGGACAGGACTGGCCGGAGGAGGCGATCACCCTGAACTACTACAAAACCCGGGCCAAGCCTATTCGCGTTTCGTCGCTCGCCGATTTGCGGACCGCTTTCGCCCGGACCCATGTCGGCGGCAGGGTGGCGGCGACCTTCGAGGTGATGTACGTCAATGGCTACTTCGGCATGCTGGAACCCATCTGCTCGGTGTCCTTCGATGAAGTCTGGCCGATCTTCATCTGACCGCCGCGCCATGACGCCCGGTGCCTCCCGGCGCGGCGGCGCGTGTCCGCGCGCCGCGCTCCTGCTGCTCCTGCCGGCGCTCGTCACGGCGCCTTTGCCGCTGCGGGCGCAGGCGATTCCCCCGCCGCCGCCGAATCCCGGCGACGCCCCGAAGGCGGCGCCACGGCCGGCCCCGAAACCGGCGGCACCGAGGCTGACCCCCTGCCCGCGCTGCGGCTATGGATGCGATGCGGGCTGGCACTACTGCCTGCACTGCGGCTGGGACTTGACGCGCCTCGTCGGCCAGGGAGAGGAGCAGCGTCTCCAGGAGATCGCCCGTGCTTCGATGCGGGTCGTCGTCGGCGGGCGGCCCAACCGCCACGGCACCGCCTTCCCCTATCCCGGCGGCTACGTCGTGACCAACGCGCGGCACCTCGTCGGCGCGGCCGAGGATCGCGTCAAGCTGATGACCTGGGACAACCAGGAGTCGCTCGCGACCATCGTCGGCATCGACCTTCCCACCGGGCTCGCCGTCCTCAAGCCCGATCGGCCAATCGGCACCGAGATCCCTCTGGCCCCGACGGCTCCCGTTCCGCCCGAGTCGACCTGGGCGGTCTGTTATCCGATCGTGAAAGAAGGGGACGTCGTGCGGTTCATCCCGGTCTCGCTGCACCGCGGCCGGCTGACCGCCACGGCGCAGAGCGGCCAGAACTACGTCTCGTTCGAAGACCTTCTGCGCACCGATCACGCGATCGAGGACGGGTGCAATGGCGGCCCGCTCATCGACTCGCGCGGGCGGCTGGCGGGCATGATGCTCGGCAAGACCGAGGACGGACTCACGTTCGCCCTGCCGCTCGATCGGCTGCGCCCGGTGCTCGACGGGCTGGTGAAGGGGGACCGACCGAAGTGGCCCTACTACGGGCTCGGGCTCGTCACCCCGGACGAGCGCCGCCGCAAGAAGTTCGGGCTCGACGCGGCCGTGGACCATCCGGTCGTCGGCTTCCTCATCACCGGCTCCCCCGCGTCCAAGGCGGGGATCCTTCCCGGCGACGCGGTGACTGCGATCAGCGGGGAACCGGTGAAGACGGTGTGGGACGCCGGATCCCGGCTGCTCCAGGGCAAGGCCGGCGGGGCGGCGGTGCGGCTGACGATCTCGCGCGCCGGGACGGAGAAGACGTTCGACGTCGCGGCGATCGAGCGCCCGGCGCGCGTCGTCATGGAGCCGTTCGACGAGCTGGAGGAATCGCTCCAGGCGAACCTGCGCCCCGCCTCCGCCGACGGCGGGAAAGGGCACGGTCTCGTGGTGCGTGATCTCGTGCGCGGCGGACGCGGCGAAACCGGGGATTACGCCAACGGGGTGTACCACGAAGGCGATGTGATTCTCTCCATCGGGAACAGGTCGGTGGACAGTGCCGAGGAGCTGAACAAGGTCGTCCGGACGCAGGTCCCGGACGTCTTTGGCGACTCCCCGCGCCAGGACAAGCGATTCGCCTCCTCGTACCTGGCGAAGATCGAAGTCCGGCCTGTGGGAAAGGACAAGGAGATGCGCGAATACCTGAATCTCTTCCCTGACATCCTCGCGCCGCCGGTGTACTGAGGCCGTGCGAGCCACCCGCCGTCACCTGCTGCGTCTCCTGGCAGCCACCTCCGCGATCCTCGCGCTCCCGTGGGCCGGTGCGCCGCGCGCGCGGGCCGAAACGGCGCCGGAGATCTGCCCGAAGTGCGGGGCTCCACGCCGCCCGGGCGCCGCGTTCTGCGGCCAGTGCGGCACGAAGTTCGCCGCCCCCGCGGCCGCCGCCGCACCCGCCGCCGGCCCCTCGGTCGTGCAGGTGGTGGCGGCCCACGACAACGAGATCACTTCGACCTACGCCTCGCTCGTCTGGGGGTCGAACCTGCGCATCGATTCGCTCCTCGGCAGCGCCTTCGCCATCGGTTCGGGCGAGTTCCTGACCGACAGCGGCCTGCTGGCCGGGGCACGCGAGGTGAACCTGCGCACTCCTTCCGGCCGCACCGTCCCCGCGCAGGTGGTCGGAACAGATCCCATGATCGGCATCAGCCTCCTGAAGGCGGAGGTCGACGGCCTCGTCCCCCTCGCCCTGCGCCGCGACGAGCCTTTGAAGCTCGGCGAGGGAATGAACGCGCTCGGCTACCCCAGCGGATCGCAGGCGCGCGGCGAGCCGGTGACCTCGCAAGGGGTGGTGAGCGGGCTGCACCGCGGCGGCGAGGGCATCCATCCCGTCGAGGACTATCTCCAGACCGACGCCTCGCTGCCGCGCGGCCTCGCCGGCGGCCCGATGCTCGACGGCCGCGGCCGCGTCATCGGGATGAGCACCGCCTACATCCTCGGGGGACGTGTCTTTCTCGGACGCCAGAGCGGCGTCGGCTTCGCGATCCCGGCCGAATGGCTCGACCGCGGACTGACCTGGATCCGCGCCGGCACCCCGGCACGCGGCTGGATCGGTGCGCTGGCCGTCACCGCCGACTCGGAGAACCGCGAGCGGTACCACCTTCCTCCCGAGACCCGCCTGGTGGTGGAGCACGTCTTCCCCGGGAGCCCGGCCGCCGCGGCGGGAGTGAAGCGCGGTGACGGACTCCTGGCGATCGGAGGCAACCCGATCCCGAGCCTCGTGTTCGCGCAGCAGCGCGTCCTCTCGGCGGCCCCCGGGGACCATGTGACGCTGGACCTGGTGCGCGCCGCCGGCCCCGCCACTGTCGACATCACGCTGTCCCCCCGACCTGATCGGCCGCGGCTCGCGGCCCTGGATGCCCTGCGTTTCTTCGGCGAGCTCGAGATCGAGCCCCGCGGTGAGGACCTGGTCGTCGGGGCGGTGCGTTCGGGCTCGACCCCCTCGTATTCCAAGATCGCGTCCGGGGACACCTTGAAGAGCATCCTCAGCAAGAAGGACTGGGAGCACGGCGCGACCGACAACTCGCGGTGGCGCTCAATTAAGACGGTGGTGGACCTCGAGGAGCGCCTCACGACGGCCTACTCCGATCTCGATTTCGCCGTCGGCCTGCGCTTCAAAGGGAAGGACGGCAGCAAGCGCGAGATGTACCTCTGGGAGATCCTCTCCCCGACCCCCGCGCTCTAGAAAAACGGGGCGGCCCGATGCTCCGGACCGCCCCGTTCGATGGCGTCCTTCCCTTCCGGACCCAGGACTTAGATGGTCTTGGTGCCCGGCTTCCAGTTGGCGGGGCAGCGCTCGCCGGTCTGCAGCGCCTGCAGCACGCGCACGGTCTCGTCCACGCTGCGGCCGACGTTCAGGTTGTGGATCACGGCATGCTGCACGACGCCCTTCGGGTCGATGATGAACAGGCCGCGCAGCGCGATGCCCTTGTCCTCGAGCAGCACGCCGTAGTCGCGGCTGACCGACTTGGTGATGTCGGCGGCCAGCGGGAACTGCAGCTCGCCGAGGCCGTTGGCGTTGCGCGGCGTCTTGATCCAGGCGCGGTGCGTGAACTGGGAGTCGATGCTGACCCCGAGGACCTCGGCGCCCGCGTCGCGGAAGCGCTGGTTGGCGTCGGAGAAGGCGATGATCTCGGTCGGGCAGACGAAGGTGAAGTCGAGCGGGTAGAAGAACATCACCAGCCACTTGCCGCGGTAGTCGGCCAGCTTCACCGGGATATTGAGATTCTCGAGATTCTTGGTCGACTCCATGGTGAAGTCGGGAGCGGGGCTGCCGACCTTGGCGATCGGGCGGGTCTGTTCCTGGGTCATCGTCTGTCTCCTTGGGATCCTGAGGTGGTGTGCGAATGGCCCGGATGGGCCGTGTTCCGGCCCGGGGCCGGGTTTCCGAATGACACTCCGGCGCCGTCCTGGCAGCCGGAGCAGTAACCGACGATTTCGAGTCGCAGATCGACGGCGTGGAAGTCGGGACGCTGGTACGGCTCGAGGCGCGGCGCATGGACATCGCGCTCGACGTCTTCGATCCGCCCGCAGCGCAGGCAGCGGCGGTGATCGTGTCGATCGATGCGGGCGTCGTAGCGCGCCGTCCCGTCCGCGCCCGCCACGCGCGCCGCCAGTCCCGCTTCGACGAGCAGGTCGAGGGTCGTATAAACGGTCGCGAGGGCCATCCCGGGGCTGCGCTTGCGCGCGGCGCGGTGGATCGCCTCGGCCGTCGGGTGATCGAAGCGCTCCGCCAGCGCCGCATACACCACCCGTCTCTGCCGGGTCGGCCGCGCGCCGTGGCTCCTCAGGGCCGCCTCCAGATGAAGCGCCCGGGAGGCGGGCCCGCCCGCAGTTTGCGCGGCGGTGCCGCGAACTCGGGCAGACGGACGAGGAGCCGCGGACTTCGGAGAGCGGGGATGCGACATGACGCGGCGAGTCTAGCCCGCCCGGCGGGATGCGTCAATACTCTTTCTTGTTAACTTGATAACTACTTTATTTTCCGTATTTTCTGTTGGCTAGCCTGGGTCGGAATACCGGCCGCGCGGGCGACGCCGTCGCGGTACAGGAGCCACAGCGCCAGGGTCTGGTCGAGCAGCTTCCGCAGCCGAGCGGCGGCCCGCGGGTTGCGCGCGTGATCGAGGACCATCTTCCACGCCATGCGGCGGTGGCCGCTCTCGACCTTGGCGTGCGCGCGCTTCAGGTCGAGGAAGCGCGGGTCCACGCCGTAATGCCGCACGAGGAAATGCTCCCGCAGACCGGGCTCCGGGTCCTCTTCGTGCGCGCCGGCGGGTCCGCTGACCTCGCGTCGATCCACGCGGCTTCCCTCGATGAAGATGGTGACGACGAGAGCCCCTTCGATCCACGGGCGGCGGGTCGTCACCTGGTCGATGAAGGCGCGGTAGGCGGCCGCTTCGGGAATGAGGTCGATCGACTCGAACTGTTTCCGCGTGAACCCGAGCCCCTGCATCATCTCGAGGAACAGCTCCGGGTGCGGCTTGCTCTTGGAGAGCCCGCCCGTCTCCTCTTCGTACAGGTTCTCGGCCAGGTCCTGGCGCACCTCGGGGTGCGGGCAGCGCGCGTGCACCCGGCTGAGCAGGACCGGGAAATCACGCACGTAGACGGCGTGCTCCTGCTGGTAGTGCAGCAGGAGCTGCGGCCGGGTCGCCCGCCCTTCGCTGAAGTGGCTGTACGCCCAGTGATCCTTCCGATCCATCACGGAGAGAAGCGATTCGAGAAGGGCTCGATCCATGGCGGTTTTCACTCTCCTGTCCGGTGAGCGGGACGCCTTCAAGATGGCACCGGCCGGGGCCGGGATCAAGTCGGCCGGGACAACCGCCCCGAAAGCCCGTGTCCACCGCCGGATCCGTGCGATCCGGCGGTTCCACCCCGGCTGCCGGCGGCGGCCCGGCCGGGGCCGGGCGCCTGTGTCCCGCCGCCCGGGGGCGGCGGAGGAGGGGGTTCGGGAGCGGGGACCGGCGGGGCCTCCGCGGGCGGCGGCTCGGTGGTCTCGCCGTTCTCCTCGGCGGCCTTGCGGTTCTGCTCGTCCTCGGGCGGAGGGATCGCGAACGGGACATCCTTGGGCTCGGAGGGCTTCTCGACCGGGGCGGGCGGCTTCTTCGCCGGACGCGGCTTCGGCGGCGCCTCCTGCCCCGCGGCCGGCAACGTCATCCCGTCGGGCGGCAGGACCAGCAGGCGCAGCTCCGGGATCAGCGAGCGGTAGATCTCGGACGCCACGTCGGGATCGAGGTGGAGCGCGATCTTCAGCCGCGCCTCGTCGCCGCCGGCGGGGCCGTGCCAGCGCCGCAGGGCGCCGACGAAACGGCCCCACATCCCGTCCACGCCGCTGCGCGTCTCGCGGCCGAGCACCTCGACGGCGATCGGCTGCTTGAAGCTCAGGCGGTATTCCCGCGGCGGCTCGGGAGGCAGCGCGTTCGCCGCGTTCTCGTCATCGGCGCCGTCCTCCACCTGCTCCGGCGAGAGCGGCTTCAGGCGCGGATCGTTCTCCTTCTCCTGCAGGGTGAAGATGCCGGCGAGGAGCGGCGCTCCCGGCGTGCCCTCCGAGGTCTCGAGGCCTTCCACGGCCAGGTCGTGGATCGGCACCTCGCGCATGGTCATCCCCATCAGGCGATAGCGCAGCGCGCGCCCGCCGAGATCGAGCACCAGGTACGGCTTGCGGGTCGCGGCAAGGGCGAGCTCGCTCTCGAGCACGGCGGCGCGCCGGCGCGCGGCATCCAGATCGGCGCGGGTGGTCCGCGCCGTCCTGGCGGCCTGCGCCGCGACGGCCGACCGGGCCCCGGTCGCCGGCGGGAGCGCGAGCGCCACCGCGACCGCGAGCGCGCCGGCCAGGAGCGAAACGACAGGACGATGGCGCCGCATCAGTAGATGTAGACCGGGGTGCCGATGCGCACCTTGTGGTAGACACGGTCGAGATCGTCGTCGCCGAGCCGCACGCAGCCGTGCGTGACGCTCAGCCCCAGCGCGCGCTTGTACAGCGTGCCGTGGATGAGATAGCCGTCCCCGAGATCCATGGCGTAGGCGCCGAGCTCGGTCGGGGCGAGCCGCTCGGCGAGCTTGCGCGGGATCGCCTCGCCGACCTCGAGGAAGGCCCAGTCCGGCTTGATCCAGACCGGGTCCGGGTGCTTGGCGCGGATGAAGAACTCGCCGCGCGGCGTCTCGAACACCCAGCGCCGCTTGCGCTCCGGGTCGACGAGCGCGCGCCCCGACCCGGTGGAGCAGACGGCATTCAGGGTCTCGGTCCCATTCTCGATGAGCGAAAGCCGGTTGCGACCGGTGTCGATGACGAGATAGACGGGGGCTTTCGGCGCGAGCGCGTCGAGGCGGTGCGCCAGCGTGTCGGTCCGCGACGCGAGGCTTTTGAATTCCTTTTCGCCGGCCGCGTCGAGCGGTCGCCCGTCCACGGGGGCCGGGGCGGGGCCGCGGTGCCGCGCGAAGAAGACGACGAGGGCGAGCACCACGACGGCCCCCGCCGCCACGAGCCAGGTCTCGCGTCGCGTCATTCGTACTCCCCGTCCGGGATGGTGCCGACGATGGTCACCGGCGTGCCGACCTGCACCAGGCCCACGAGCGCGTCCATGTCGTCATTGCTGAGCGCGACGCACCCCTGCGTCCAGTCCTGCTCGCGGCCGCCCGCGCCGTGGATCTCGATGTTGCTGCCGGCGCCGCCGCGCCGCGGCACGAGACCCTGCTGCTTGAGCGCCCGGAAGCGCCTGAGGTCCTCCTCGTTGGGGTAGTCGAGCATCAGGGCGCGATAGTAACGGGTCTGGCCGGGCGCGCGCACCTCGGTGATCCTGTAACGCCCTTCCGGGGTGAAGGCGTCGCCGGCGAACGACTTGTGCTCCATGCCTCCGAGACCGAGGTCGACGCGGAAGGACGCCAGCTCGTCGTCGCCGCGCACGACCAGGAGCTGCCGGCGGAGCTTGTCCACCAGGATCACCGTCCGCTTCTCCTTCTGACTCTGCAGAAGCGTCGCGCGCAGCCAGCGGCGCCACGCCGCGGTGCGAGGATTGGCGCGGTACCCGTCGATGAACGCGTCCGCCGCCTTCACCGCGTCGCCGACGAGCGCCCGGCCCCGGCCGGCGGCGTCCCCCGCCCGCTCGTACTCGCCCTGCTTGAACGAGGCCCGGCCTTCGTTCAGGCTCATCGTGGCGCGCAGCAGCCGGCTCTGGATGTTCTCGTCCGGGGTGTGCCGCGCCAGCGCCGTGGCGTGCCCGAGCGCGCTCTCCAGGTCGTCGAGCGCCGCGCCGGCCCGCCGGCGGCGCCCCTCCTCGACCGCGGCGGCGTGCGCCGCGCACGACTCACCGGCTTCGACCGCCGCCGCCACCAGCTTCTCGGCGGCGTGGTAGCGCCGCGACCACGAGGCCTTGCGGCGCTGCACGCGAATCTCCGCCTCGGCGCGGGCGAGCGCCGCCTGCGCCTCGGCGCAGATCTGCGGCGCCCGCAGCACGCCCCCGGACGCCGCCGCCCGCTGCATCGCCTTCTCGGCCATCTCGAGCTGGCGGAGCGGGGGCTGGCCGCAGGCGGAAGCCAGGAGCCCGATCGCCGCCACGGCGGCGAGACGGCGCGCGGCGGTGCGGCGCGGCCTCCGAGACGAGAAGGGCCCGGCCGGTGCGTGACCGGCCGGGCCCCGTGGAATCGACGACGGCGTGGCTACTTCTTCGCGGCCGGCTTGTGCGCCGCGCCGGCCCGCTTCGCCTTCGCCTCCTCGATCTGCGTTGCCATCGAGGTGGCCTGGTCCTTCACGGAGTTGGCGCTCTCGAGCGCCTTCTTGTAGTCCTCGCTGCCGGCGGCGGTCTTCGCCGCCTCGAGCGTGGACTTCAGCGTCCCGAGATCGTTCTCCATCAGCTTGAGATCCGCCGCGGAGTCCTTGGTCTTCGGCGCCGTCTTCAGCGCCGCCTCGGCCGTCTGGATCGCCGTGTCGGCCGCCGCGATCGCCGCTTCGGAGTCGGTCTTGGCCTGCTGCTTGTTGGCCGCCGCCGCTTCCGCCGCCTTCGCCGCGCCGTCCTTCGCCTGGGCGAGGAGCTCCTTCGCCTTGTCGTAGTTCTTCATCCACTTCTGGTTCTGAGCGCTGATCTCGGCCTGCGCCGCGCTCATCGACTCTTCGGCCGCCTTGGCCTCGGTCGGGGCCCAGGTGTCGGCGTTCGCCTGCCGGGCGCGATCCAGCTCCGCCTGTGCAGCGTTCTGCTCGTCCTGCGGCGGCTTGGCACAACCAACCGCCGCGAACAGGACCAGGACAGCCAGGGTGAGAAGCGTGACGCGTTTCATGATCAGGGCTCGCCTCCTTGCAGAAGTGATGGAACGAGAGCGTTGTCGACGTCGGCACCGGCCGCTGGCTTCGCCCCTGGAAGCGGCCTCGTACCCGGTTCCGGACCCCAGGAGGGGCGGGAGGATAGCAGATTGGTCCAGATGTGCCAACAGCCCCCGCCCATACGGCCCCGGAGCAAAGAACAGGGTTAGACTCCCCCCTTCCACCGGGGCGTCCGCCCGGTTCCGGCACGGCATGACGACGAGCCTTCCGAACCTGCACCCGGCCATTGTCCACCTGCCGCTGGCGCTGCTGCCGGCCGCCATCCTCTTCGACCTTCTGGCCCTGGCGCGGCCGACCTGGACCTGGCTCGATCGCGGCGCCGCGCTGCTCCTCCTGCTCGCGGCCCTCGGCGCGGCCGGCGCGGTCGTCGCCGGCGAGGAGGCGGAGGAAGGCCTTGGTCCACAGTCCCCCGCCGTGCACCAGGTGCTGCACGCTCACGAGGACCTGGGAAAGAAGAGCCTCATGGCGATCGGCGCCCTGGCCCTGGCGCGTCTCTTCCTCGCCTACCGCGATCGGGACCGGCCGCGGCTGACCGCCCTGTTCCTGCGCGTCGTCCTGCTGTGCGCCGCCGGCGGCGCGCTCTTCCTGCTCGGCCTCGCCGCCGATCGCGGCGGAGCTCTCGTCTACGGTCACGGCGTGGCGGTCGAACGTCCTGCCCCCTGAACCTCCCGACCGCGCCGTCGCTCAGGGATTGGCGGCGGGGAGGACCTCGTAGATGTAGTAGGCGTGACCGACGATCGCCTTCGGTTCGCGGTGCGCCATCCAGTTCTGCGGGCCGTCGCCGAAGCGCGCCTGCAGCTGCCCGTGGGTGCGCGCCCACAGGTGCGTCGAGATCGCCGACAGGCCGATCGGCAGGCCGCGCATCAGGTCGTCCGAGCCGAGACGGTCGAACTCGATCCCGTAGACATCGGGGCGCGCCGTGCCGAAGTACGCGAGCCCGATGCGATGCCCCGGCGCGTTGGCGCGGAGCCACGCGGCCAGCTCCTTCAGGCCCTGTCCCCAGTCCACGTTGCTGTCGTCGAGCCACAGAGGACCGCACGCGGTCCCCGCGTCGCGCCCGAGACGGGCGGGCGACGTCATCAGGCAGGCGCTCTCGTTGAAGAAGGTGAGGTGATCGGGAGAGATCCCCCAGGCGTTGAGGCCGAGCCAGCCGCACAACACCGCGAGCGCGCCTTTCTTCAGGGGCGATCCCGACTCCCAGAGCGCCTTCGCACCGACGCCTCCGGCGAGGTGCAGGAACGGCAGCGCCGGGATGAGATAGCGGAAGCCGAGGTTGTGCGACAGGAACGTGTAGAAGAAGAACAGGGCGGCCGGCGGCAGCAGCACGAAGGCGCGATCCATCGCGGTGACGGCGCGCCGCAGCAGCAGCACCACGGCGCCGGTCATCGCCAGCAGGATCGACGGCAGCGGCTCCTTGAGCATGTAGGCCACGAGGTAATAGGTCCAGAACTGCGGCTTGAAGGTCCCCGCCATGTACGGCCAGTAGTTCGGATCGTGGTCCGCGTTCACGCGCTCGAGGCCGGTGAGGTAGAGCGTCGGCGAGCGGAACAGGTACGACGCCCAGACGACCAGCCCGGCCACGACGAGAAGCGCCGCCAGGGCGTAGAGACACCAGACGGCGCGCGCCAGGGGCGCCTCCCCGGCGTAGGGATCGAGGAGGGTGCTCGGGCGCCGCTGCACCGCGGCGGGGATCCAGCGGATGGCGGCGAAGACGAGACCGGCCACCAGCGCCACGAACAGGACGCCCGTGAACTTGGCGGCGAGCGCCGCGCCGAGCGCCGCGCCGCAGAGCGCCAGCCTCGGCAGCGTGCGGTGCTGCAGCCACCGCCACAGTGTCCACGCCGTCAGGACCGCGCCGAGCGCGAACCCGGTGTCGGTCGTGACGATCACGCCGTGCGCCACGATGGCGGGATCGAGCACGAACAGGAACGTCGCCGCGAGCGCCGCGAAGGGTCCGAGCATCTCGCGGCCCCACGCGAAGATCGCGGCGCCGAGCAGGATGGTCAGGAGCAGGAAAGGCGCGCGGGCGAGCAGCATGACCCGGTCCGGATCGTTGCCGTAGATGACGCTGCTGCCGACCTCCCATTGCAGGAACGGCACCGGGTCGGGGCCCGCCTCGACCCAGTCGCGCTCCTTGATCGGCCAGGCGATGCCGCCGAGGATGAGCGGCACCGCCGCGATGTCCTTGAGGAGCGGCGGATGCTGCAGATTGATCTTGAAGTCGCCGGTCTTGAGGTACGAGAGCCCGGCGCCGATGTGCGCCGGCTCGTCGAAGGTGGGCGCCATGCGGGTGATTCCCGGCGCCGCCTGCCAGGCGTAAAGGGCCAGCAGGCCGCAGGCGAGAAAGCCTCCCCACTTCACCAGACCGCGCTCGGACACGGGGCGGGATGCTAGCACGGCGTGCCGCGGCCATCGGCCGGTTCGCGGCGTCGCCGACGTGGCGCCGTCGCGGGCTGATGGTATCGTCCGCCTCCGTGGTGCGCCCATGACGAAGCCGAAGCCGCCGGCCGCGGCCGCGCCCGCGGGCGCCCCGGCCCGGGAGCCCCTCGGCGCCCGCATCGAGCGCCGCGCCGGAGCGCTCGCATTCGCGCTCCTCGCCCTGCTCGTCCTCCAGGGGATCGCCTTCATCGCCGAGTCCTCGCAGACGAGCGACGAGGCGGCGCATCTCTCGGCCGGCTACTCGTACCTGACGCGCCACGATTTCCGCCTGAACCCGGAGCATCCCCCGCTCATCAAGGAGCTGGCGGCGCTGCCGCTTCTGCCGCTCGGCCTCGACTTCCCCGACGACCGGCTCTGGCAGATGGCGGAGGAGTGGAACATCGGCCGGCTGTTCGTGCACGAGAACCGCCTGCCGAACGACACCATCCTGTTCCTCGGCCGCCTGCCGGTGCTCGCGCTGTCGGTGCTGCTGGGCTGGGCCCTCTACCGGGTCGGACGGCGCTTCTTCGGCGCGGCCGGCGGGCTCCTGGCGCTGGCGCTCTACGTCCTCGATCCGAACGTCGTCGCCGCCTCGGGGCTGGTGACGACCGATCTCGGGATCACGCTCTTCATCTTCCTCGCCGCGGTCGCGCTGCGTGCGTGGCTCGACGGTCCGACGACGCGGCGTCTCCTGATCCTGGGCCTCGCGACCGGCGGCGCCTTCGCCGCGAAATACACGGCGCTGTGGCTGCCGCCGATCCTGGCCGGTCTCGGGCTCTCGGTGCTGCTGCGCGATCCGGGCCCGGCGGCCGCCTGGCAGGTGCCGCGCCTGCGGCGGCTGCTCCGCCTCGTCGTGGCGGCCCCGATCGTCATCCTGGTCGCCGCCTTCGTGCTGGCGCTGACGTACGGATTCACCGGGCTGTCGTGGTGGCTCGAGGGGTTGAACCGGACGCTGCACCACTCCGCCATCGGGCATCGCGCCTGGCTGATGGGCCAGATCTCCGACACCGGCTGGTGGTATTACTTCCCGCTGGCGTTTCTCTGGAAGACACCGCCCGGAACGCTCCTCATCCTGCTCGCGGCGGTCCTGGCGTTCGTCTTCGGGCGGCGGCTCAAGGCAAGAGACGAGTGGTTCCTGCTCGTCCCCTCGGGGATCATCCTCGTCATCGTCTGCGCGTGGAAGGTGAACATCGGCTTGCGGCACCTGCTGCCGTTGTATCCCTTTCTTTTCCTGTTCGCCGGCCGCCTGGTGCAGCCGGGACCGGCCGGCGCTTCGGCCCCTGCGCCCGCCGCGCCGCGCCGCCTGCGCTTCGTGGGGGTCCTCGTGGCCACGGGGCTGGCGTGGAACGGCGTCGAGGCGGTGCGCATCACCCCGGAGCACCTGGCGTACTTCAACTTCCTGGTCGGTGGCCCGGCCGGCGGCCACAACGACCTGCTCGACTCGAACTGCGACTGGGGCCAGGCCTCGAAGGCGCTGAAGCGCTACCTCGACGCCCAGGGTGTGCCGATGATCTACTGCGCCTTCACCGGCAACTCGGACCCCTGGTATTACGGCGTGCGCTACCAGTACGCGCCGGGCTCCGGGAACATGCGCAGCTCGAAGGACCGTCCGGCCCGCATGCCGGACGACGCGCCGCGCGAGCTCTTCGCCATCAACGCGATGGTGCTCCACTCGCTGCACTTCAGCGACCACCACCTGTACGACTGGCTGCAGGATCGCACGCCCATCGCGCGCCCGGGCTGGGCCTGGTTCGTCTACGACATCACCAAGGACGCCGACGCGCACGCCATGCTCGCGGCGCTGTGCCTGTCGTTCGGGCTGCTCGACCTGGCGGAGGACCAGGCGCGGCGGACGCTCAGTTTCGCGCCGGGCCATCCGATGGCGGAGAAGGTCCTGCAGGTGGTGGCCGAGCGCCGGGCTTCGCCTCAAGCGACTCCAGCACCCGAATCGCCGCCGCGTCCATGACCTGGCCGCCCGGATCGAGCGCCCGGGCGCGCTGGAGCGCCCCGCGCGCGCCGTCGGCATCGCCCTGCGACGCGAGCAGAAGCCCGAGCGCCTTGAGCGGCACCGGCGAGTCGGGCGCGAGACCCATCGACTCCCGGTAGGACGCGGCCGCCTCGTCCTTGTGCCCGGCCCGCTCCAGGGCCCGTCCGAGCCGGTACCGCATGATCGGATCCTGCGGCCGGCCGGCGACGACGGCCCGCCACGCCTCGACCGCTTCTTCGTTTCGTCCCGCCGCTTCGTGCGCCAGGGCGAGGTTGGCCAGCTTCTCCGGATCGCCGGGAGCGAGCCGCGCCGCCTCGTTCCACGCGGCGAGCGCCCCGGCCGAATCCCCCGCCTGCAGACGCACGGCGCCGAGATCGGTCCACGCGGGGGCGCTCGTCCGATCCAGCTCCACCGCGCGCTCGAGCAGCGTGCGCGCTCCTTCGAGCTCCCCCGCCTGCGCCGCCGCGTGTCCGGCGTTGACGAGATAGGTGACGTTCCCCGGCTGGTCCTCGAGCGCCGCGCGGTACTCCACGCCCGCCTCGCGCCAGCGGCCGGCGCGGCCGAGCACTCCGGCGAGGTTGTAGTGCGCGTCGCCGAACTGCGGCCACACCTCGACCGCGTGCCGGTAGGCGCGCTCCGCCTCCGCGTCGTCGTGCGCCCGCTCGGAGGCGGCGCCGTAGTTGAACCGGGCCCGGACGTTGTCGGGGTACAGGCGCACGGCCGCCGCCCAGATGGTGCGATCGTCCGCCCAGTCGCGGTAACGCCAGGCGCTGCGCACGACACCCGCCGCGATCACGACGGCGAGCACCGCGACGACGAGCCGGCGCCGCCCGGGTCGCGTGTCCGCCTGCGCCGTGGCGTACGCCAGGCCCCAGAACAGGCAGAGACCGGCCGACGGCAGGTAGAGGAGCCGCTCCGCCAGGATGGTGCCGATCGGCATCAGGAGATTCGCCACCGGCAGGAGCGGCAGCGCCAGCAGGAGCAGCGCGAATGCCGCCGCCGGACGCCGCCTCCAGTCGTGAGGGACACCCAGGGCGACCAGAAGCGCCGCCCCCGCTCCCAGACAGGCGCGCGGGTCGAAGAGCGACGCCGCCTCGGGGATCGAGACGTAGGAGTAGTCGATCGACAGGTTCCACGGCCAGACCAGGAGCACGACGTCGCGCCAGAGCGCCGCCAGGGCGGTGAACAGGGATCGCGGCCACGGCAGGTGGGCGATCGGATTGTCGATGAAATGGGTGAAGGCCTGCGGCGCGACCGCCCCGAGGACGAACGACCGGATCGCCAGGCACACGACGAGCACGCCGAACGCCAGGCCGTGGAAGCGCAGCGAGGCGCGCGGCTTCGGCCGCAGCCGGTCCGCGGCCAGGAGCAGGAACGGCGCGGCGACGCCGCTCTCCTTCGAGAACATCGCCAGCGGCACGAGGAGCAGCGGAGCGACACGCGCGCCGTCGAGGAAGAGCTTGAGCGCCCAGAGCGTGAACAGCGCCATGAGCAGCTCGCTGCGCCCGACGACGAGGCCGAGCGCCTCGGTGTGAACCGGGTGTGCCGCGAACAGCAGCGCCGCCGCCATCGCCGCGGAGACGGCCGTGCCCGTGCCCGCGCCGGGGCCCGCGTTCGCGATGCCATTCGCACCCGTCGCGGCGATGATGCGCCGCGACACGCAGTAAACGAGCCCGGTGACCAGCACGTGCAGCAGCAGGTCGACGACGCGGAACCCGAAGGCGCCCGGGCCGGTCGCCAGCCGGTTCAGCGCGAACGACAGGATGGTCACCGGCCGGTAGAGATTCGGGACCTCGCGGTCGTCCACGGTCCAGTAGCCGCGCGCCAGGATCTCGGGCAGGCGCCCGGTCTCCTGCACCAGGCGGTTCTGCTCGATTAGGCGATGGTCGTCGTGGATGAAGCCGGGAAAAATCGACGGCAGCGCGGCGAGGAGCGCGACCGCCGCCGGCAGGAGGAACGCCGGGGCCGGCCGCTTCACTTCGGCGATCCGCCGCCCACGTAGCCGAGCGAGCGGAGCTTCTCTTCGAGATCGTCCGGCAGCGCCGGCTCCTCCCGGTCGTTGCGCATCGGATCGCGGGCGACGACCTCGAGCAGCAGGCGCCTCAGTCTCTCCACCTCGGCCGGGTGCTCCGCCAGGACGTTCTTCGTCTCGCCGGGATCGGCCTGCAGATCGTAGAACTCCCACTGCGGCTCGGGCACGTCGGGGATCATCAGGAGCTTGTAGCGGTCGTCGCGCATCATGCGCCACTTCCCCGCCACCCCCGGCACCTTCTGGCGCGGGTTCTCACGGTAGAAGTTGCGCCCGGACTCGCTGTAAGCCGGAGGAGCGGGGTCTTTCGTTTCGCCGCGCGCCCACGGCACGAGGCTCACTCCTTCGAGCCCGTCGGGCCGGCGGATGCCCGCGAGATCGAGCACCGTCGGGACGATGTCGATGGTGCGGCCGAGCGTCTCGACGATCTTTTTCTCAGGCAGGCGCCCCGGGGCGGTCACGATGAGCGGCACGCGCACCACCGGCTCGTACAGGTACGCGCCGTGCTCGAAGAAGTAATCGTGCTCGCCGAGGCTCTCGCCGTGATCGGCCGTCACCACGACGATCGTCCGGGAGGTTGCGCCGAGCGTGTCGAGGCCCTTGAGCAGGTCGGCGATGGCGGCGTCGGCATACGCCACCTCCCCGTCGTAGTGGGCGATGGCGTGCTCGATCTCCCGATCCGGCAGCCGCTTGAGCCCGAAGATCAGGTCGCCGCGCTCCACGCCCGGGGCCGCCTCCTCGTTGAAGGTGTGCGGTCCCTTGTAGTCCGGGTCGAAGCGCTCGGCGTACGGCGCCGGCGGATCGTACGGCCAGTGCGGCGCGTTGTAGCGCAGCCACAGGAAGAACGGGTTCTGGCGTCCCTGGCGGCCCCGCAGCCACTGCAGCGCCTTCTTCGTCGCCTCCATGTCGTTCCGCGTCGGGACGTAGACCTTCTTGCCCTGCGGGTCGAGGTAGATGTCGGGGTCGTACACGTCGAAGTCGCGGTGCAGGCCGACGTTGAGCCCCTGCGTCACGGCGAAGGCGTCGTAGCCCGCGTCCTTGAGAACGCGTGTCAGCGTCAGCCGGCCGGCGATCGCCTCGGTGCTCTGCCCTTCGTAGCGCAGCCCGTGCGTCGGCGGGATCACGCCGGTCAGGATGGACGGGAACGACTGCACCGTCCGCCCGGCGGCGGTCACCGCCTGCCGGAAGACGACGCCGCGCGCCGCGAGCGAGTCGATCGCCGGGCTCGTCGGACGCTTGTAGCCGAGGCACCCGAGGTGGTCGGGACGCAGCGTGTCCACCGTGATGAGCAGGACGTTGGGGTGCGGGCCAGCGACCGATCCGCCCCGGCAGGCGATGCCGAGGCCGAGAACGAGGCCGGAAAGGAGGAGTGCCGCGGTGCGGCGTCTCACCTGGCGGGGACGTGCTGCCGGGACACGGTCGCCGCCCCGCCGGACGGGCGGCCGTAGCGGGAGTCGAAGAAGCGCCCCCACTGTGTTTTGCGGAAGCGCGCGATGCGCCGCCGCCCGATCGTCGGGTACCAAAGGACGTCGTGGTAGAAGTTGCTCGCCATCGGCGCCCACACGACGGCCGGCGAGTGCAGCGCCGCCTTTTCGAGGAAGCGCAGGGGACCCTTGCGCAGCATCTGGTCCCCCCAGATCACCAGCGACCGGCTCACCTTGAAGTGCAGGTTCATCCCGGAGATGTCGTCCCCCACGAGGTCGATCTGCCGCGGGTCGGCGACACCGAGGCCGCGCTCGTGGCACATGCGCAGATAGGGGATCGACAGGGGATCAAAGCCCATCAGCCGCGCCGCGACCGCGTCGATGGCGGCGGAATCCGCGCCGGCGAGGATGACGTTGCCGGTCACCGGCACCATGGTGCGCGGCCCGGCCCCGTCGCCGCAGACGGTGCCGTCCATGACGGTGAAGATCCCGGGGTGGATCTCCTTCTGCATCATCAGGAGATCGACCAGCACCTCGTGCATGTGCTTGTGCGCGTAATGGCGCACTTCCTTGAGCAGTCCGCCGAAGGAGTTCTTGATCGACCCGGTCGTGGTCGCATGGCCGTGCGTCTTGACCGTCGGCAGGTGCAGGACGTTCTTGCCCGGGTACATCGCGGGGATCTCGATCCCGTCCGGGAAGATGCGGTTCAGCATCAGGAGCGGCGACTTGAACCGGTACACCGTCCACGCGACCTCGGGCAGCGCCGTGAAGCGCAGCCCGGCGCGATCGAGGATCGGCAGCCAGCGGTTGTTGGCCGCCCCCTGCCAGGGCTCGGTGACCACCGTCTTGTTCTCGACCGGCAAAAGGCGCGAGCGGTCGTAGCCGTCCTCGAGCAGCGCCGTCACCACCCCCTCGAGCTGCCAGGGCTGGGTCGAGCAGGCCGGGTAGTACTTGGTCCACGACAGGTTGAGCTTCAGGAGGGTCGGGACCGAGGGGTCGAGGGCCGACCGGGACCCGGCCAGCCGCATCAGGCGGCCGTAATCGCCGATGACCTTGTCGGGGCTGGTGAGGAGGGCCGCGATGCGGGCCCGGGGCGTGGCCATGTGTCGCTCCAATTATAGAGCGGCCGGCCGCGCCACGTAGAGCAGGACCACCACCGTCGCCCCCCACAGGCCGACGCAGAGCAGGAGCGGCCGGTCGGTCAGCAGGGCCTGCGTCGGGCTCGCCCCGCGCCCCAGCTGGTGCACGAGGTAGAGGTAGCGGAAGATGCCGTACAGCACGAAGGGCACGGTCAGGAAGAGATACGGCGTGTGCAGCCGGCTCTCCACCTCCGGGGACATCGTGTAGAACATGTACGACACCACCGTGGACGCCGTCACGACGTTGATCATCTGGTCGATGAAGGCGACCGAGTACTCCCGCAGGATCTCGCGGTGCTCGTGCGCCTGGTCGAGGGTGACCAGCTCCTGCCGCCGCTTGCAGAAGGCCAGGAACAGCGACAGGAGGATCGTGCACATGATGAGCCAGTGCGAGATGGGCACGTTGATCACCAGCCCGCCGCCGACCGCGCGCAGGACGAACCCCGCCGCGATCACCATGACGTCGAGGATGACGACCTCCTTCAGCCAGGTGGAGTATGCGAGGTTCAGCGCCGCGTAGACGAGCAGCACCGCGCCGAAGGGCGGCGACAGCGCGAACCCGACGACGAAGGACACCGACAGCAGCACCGCGACCGCGACGATCGCCGGGACGAAGCCCAGGGCGCCGGAGGCGATCGGCCGGCGGCACTTGGTCGGGTGCCGGCGATCGCGCTCGGCGTCGAACAGGTCGTTGACGATGTAGACGGCGCCGCTGGTGGCGCAGAAGAGCACGAACGCCAGGCAGGCGCGGTACAGCGCCGTCGAATCGGTCAGCCGCAGCGAGAAGATCAGCGCCGCGAAGACCACCATGTTCTTGACCCACTGGCGCGGCCGCATGGCCGCGAGCAGGCTGACGGGGAGCGGCGGGTGCGCCGCCATCCGGCCGAGGCGCTCCGTCGGGGCGGCCATCAGGCGATGCGCCCGCGGCGGCGCGGCAGGGGCGTCCAGGCGCGCAGCGCGTCGGCGGCCATGGCGCCGCGGCGGACGGCGATGATCTCGGCGGCGATGCTGACGGCGATCTCCTCCGGCGTCTCGGCCCCGATCGGCAGGCCGATCGGGGCGCGCAGCGCCGCGAGATCCGCCTCGGACAGGCCCGCCTCGGCGGCGCGCGCCGCGACCGTCGCCACCTTGCGGCGGCTGCCGATGAGGCCGACGTAGGCCGCCTCGCGGCCGAGCGCGTGACGCACCGCCGCGAGATCGGTCTTGTGGCAACGGGTCACGATGGCAACGTAGGCCCCGGCGGGGATCTCCGGCAAGGCTTCGGCGAAGTCCCTTCCTGCGAGCCGCCGCTCGGTCCCGGCCGGCAGGTCGGCCTCACGCAGATCGGCCTCGCGGTCGTCCACGACGATGACGCGGAACCCGAGGGGCGCGGCGACGCGGGCCAGCGCCCGGCCGACGTGCCCCGATCCGAAGACGAAGAGCGGCTCCGGCGGGATGACCACCTCGACGAAGACCCGCACCGAGCCGCCGCACACCATCCCGGTCGCGGCCTCCCCCTCCTCCCGGAAGCGGTATTCCTTCTCGAAGGAGCGGCCCGAGGCCAGAGCCTCGCGCGCGTCGGCGATCACCAGCGCCTCGAAGGCGCCGCCGCCGATGCTGAAGGCGGTGCGGCCGTCCGCTTCGACGATCATCCGCGCCCCCTCGGCGCGCGGCGCCGATCCCTGGCGCGCGATCACCGTGGCGAGGGCGAGGCGGTGTCCTTCGCGGAGCCGCCGCGCCACCTCCTCGTGGAACGCGAGGGTCATCGCGCGCCGGAGGCGCCGGACGGACGTCCGTTGCGCGCGTACCAGCGCTGCCAGGCGTCGGCACTGCCGCCGATGTTCTGCCCGGTGCGCTGCGTCAGCGTCTGGACGATCGCCGGGCGCGTCTCGGCGGGAGCGGTCTTGAGCAGCCCGATGAGCCACGGCACCAGCGCCGGGTCGGGGTATTTCTGCAACGCCATCACCGCCGAGGTGCGCAGGTCCGGGGAGGAATCCCCTTCGGCCGAGCGCTTGAACAGCTCCTCGACCCCCGGCTCGTCGCGCGCCGTCAGCCCCGACAGGACCTCGCCGCGCACCTGGTCGTCCTTGTGCTCGAGCAGCCGTCCGAGCGCGGCGAGCGCCTCGGGCCCGGGGAACTGGGCCAGCGCCTGCGCCGCGGCACGGGCCACGACCGGGTCGGGATGGAGCGCCGCTTTCTCGAGGAACGGCACCCCTTTCGGATCGGCGAGGGCCCCGATCGCGAGACAGGTGTCCTTGAGCAGATCGGAGGTCTGGTTCTGCTCGGCGCCCTGCAGCAGCACGTCGGCCGCCGCGGGGTCGCCGCCGCCGCGCTTGATCAGGTTGGCGACGAGGATCCGGCTGTCGTTCTGCTCGTTCATCGGGCGCAGGCGAATCGGGTTGTACGGCAGCATCATGCGGCGGTCCCGTGCGAGCAGCCCGCGCAGCACGGAGCGCGCCTCGGGGCTGGTCATGCGGGCGAGCTGCACGATCGACTGCGCCCGGATCGGCAGGCTCGGGCTCGAGAGCCCGCGGACGAACGGGGCCGGATCCCCCTTCTCGACGATGGCGTCGAGCTTCTCGGACGCCTCCTGGCGGGCTTCGCCGTCGGGGCTCTGCAGGTCCGAGAACAGCTTCTCCGGATCCTCCGCCGGAGCGCAGGCGGCGAGGACGAGAAGCAACGCCGCGATCGCCGACCGCCGCAGCGCGACCGGGAGGCTCACTCGGCCGCCTCCTTGTCGTGCAGCGTGACCACCTTGAGCACCTCGAGCACCCGCTGGCCGGCGGGGATCTGCACCGTCACCTCGTCCCCTTCCTGTTTTCCCAGCAGGGCGCGGCCGATCGGAGAGGAGGCCGAGACGAGCCCCTTGGAGAGGTCCGCCTCCTCGGGAATCACCAGCTCGTAGACGATCTCCTTCCCCGCCGCGTCGCGCACCGTCACCGTCGACCCGAGCGCCGCGGCGTCGCGCGGCAGGCTGTCGAGGACGATCATCGCGAGCGTCCGCAGCTGCGCCTGCACGTGCCCGATGCGCGCCTGCACGTAATGCTGGCGCTCGAGGGCCGCCTGGTATTCGGCGTTCTCGCGCAGGTCGCCGAGCGCCTTGGCGCGCTGGATCTCCTTGGGAAGCTCGTGACGGTACTCGTGCTCGAGCGCCTGCAGCTCTTTCTCGAGGCGGCTGCGCGACTGGTTCAACATCGGGCTTTCTCCTGCGTCGAAAAACGGCGCGTTCCACCGGGCGGCGAAAAGTACCACCCGCTCCCCGCGGCTGTCAAAAAGACGGTCAAAAAAGGCGGGTGGAGGGTCTTTCGACCCTCCGGCTCGGGATGGGGTGTTGTGGAAGGAATCGGGATTCGGTCATTGGCCTCTATATCCGTCCTGCCAACAACGCATCGCCTTACTTGGCAGAACACATATGGAGGCGATCTGCCGCCAATGTAATCGCCGCGACGCGGTTGTCAAGGGAAGCATGGCTTCGCTATTATCCAGCCCCACTCCCGGGGAGACGGAGGAAGCGGTGCCCGCAGGACGTTTCACCCCGAAAATCTGGCTTGCCGTGGCCGCGCTGGTGGCCGGTTTCGTCATCCTCTTTAATGTCGGCCTCAAGGGGTCGATGGTCTACTACCTGACCGTCAGCGAGTTCCTCGACGAGAACCACCGGCAGAAGGATCTCGGGGAGCACTTCCGGGTGAACGGCACCACGGTCCCCGGTTCGATCGAGCGCTCCCCCAGCGGCCTCGGCTGCCGCTTCCGCATGACCGACGGCACGAAGGAGCTGGCGGTGAAGTACGACCGCGAGATCCCCGACACCTTCGTGGACAACTCGGAGGTGGTGGTCGAGGGGCGGCTCGGCACCGATGGCACCTTCGAGGCGCGCACGCTCCTCGCCAAGTGCCCGTCGAAGTACGAGGCCTCGAAGCGATCGTGACCCGGCTCACAACCTAAAGGACCGCCGATGCCCGAGCTCGGCACCTTCGCTCTGCTCCTGGCGACCGTCACCGCGGCCTGGGCCGCCCTGGCGTCGTACAACGGCTGGCGCAGCGCCTCGGGCTCGCTCGTCCTGTCCGGCGAGCGGGCCATGCTCGCGACGTGGGGACTGGTGCTGGGCGCCGCCCTGGCTCTCGAATCGCTCATCTTCGCGGATCGGTTCGACCTGGAGTACGTCGCCTCCTATTCGAACCGCGCGCTCCCCAGGATGTACAAGATCGCCGCGCTGTGGGCCGGGCAGGCCGGCTCGCTGCTGTTCTGGCTGCTCATCCTCTGCTCGTACGCGGCCCTGCTCATCGTCCTGAACCGGCGGCGCAACCGCCCCCTGATGCCGGTGGTCACGACGACCCTCGCGGTCGTGGCGCTCTTCTTCCTGCTGCTGGTGAACTTCATGGCGCGCCCGTTCGTCGGCCTGACGCACCCGCCGGCCGACGGCCAGGGCATGAACCCGCAGCTGCAGAACCCGTTCATGGCGATTCACCCGCCCTGCCTGTATCTCGGCTACGTCGGGCTGACGGTTCCGTTCGCCTTCGCGATCGCGGCGCTGGCCACCGGGCGCCTCTCCGAGTCGTGGTTCCGCACCACGCGGCGCTTCACCATCCTGTCCTGGTTCATCCTCGGCACCGGCATCCTGCTCGGCGGCTGGTGGGCGTACGTCGAGCTGGGGTGGGGCGGCTACTGGGCCTGGGATCCGGTCGAGAACGCCTCGCTCATCCCGTGGCTGACGGCGACGGCGTTCCTCCACTCGGTGATGATCGAGGAGCGCAAGAAGATGCTGCGCGTCTGGAACATGACGCTCGTCATCGTCACGTTCCTCCTGTCGCTCCTCGGGACCTTCATCACGCGCAGCGGCGTCATCTCCTCGGTGCACTCCTTCACCAAGTCCGACATCGGTCCGATGTTCGCCGGCTTCCTGGGCCTGGCGACGCTGGTGTCGGGCGCGCTGCTCGTCTACCGCCTGCCGATGCTCCAGTCGGAGCACCGCCTCGATTCGTTCGTGTCGCGCGAGAGCAGCTTCCTGTTCAACAACCTGCTGCTCGTCGGCGCGGCGTTCGCGGTGCTGTGGGGCACCCTCTTCCCCATCCTCTCGGAAGCGGTGCGCGGCGTGAAGATCACCGTCGGTCCGCCGTTCTTCAACGAGATCATGGTGCCGCTGGCGCTCGGCCTGCTGACGCTGGCCGGGATCTGCCCGATCATCGCCTGGCGCCGCGCCTCCCCCGAAAGGCTCCTGGCCAAGCTGCGCCTGCCGCTGGGCGCGATGATCCTCCTCGCGGCGGGGCTGTTCGCGGGTGGTGTGCGCGACCCGTATGCGCTGGTCTCCTTCTCGCTGTGCGGCTTCGTTGCGGCGACGACGCTGCTCGAGTTCGCGGCGGGGACGCGCGCGCGCCGCAGCGCCACCGGCGAGGCCTGGGGCCGCGCCTTCGTCCGCCTCATCGACCGCAACAAGCGCCGCTTCGGCGGCTTCATCGTGCACCTGGCGGTCGTGCTCATCCTGGTCGGCATCACCGGGTCGAGCGTCTTCAAGCAGGAGCAGGTCGCCACCCTCAAGCGCGGCGAATCGTTCTCCATCGGGCGCTTCACGCTCACCTTCGACGACATGGTCAGCCGCGACACGGCGAACCAGGAGTTCCTCGGGGCGCGGCTCCTGGTGGCTTCGAACGGGCATCCGCTGGGCACGCTCCTGCCGGGGCAGAACTTCTACAAGGCCGGGCAGAACCCGTCGAGCGAGGTGGACATCCGCTCGACCTTGAGCGAGGACCTCTACCTGATCATGACGGGCTTCGATCCGCAGGCGGGAGCGACCACCGTCAAGGCCTACCTCAACCCGCTGGTCGCGTGGATCTGGATCGGCGGCGCCGTGCTCATCCTCGGCTCGTGGCTGGCGATCCTGCCGGACCTGCGCGAACGCCGCCTCGCCGCCGAGGCGCGCCTGCGCGCCGTGGAGTCGTATGCGCAGGCCTGACCGGCAGCCTCTCGCGGGCGCCCTGCTCCGCACGCGGTCCAGGGTGGAGCGCGCGGCCGCGCTCGCCCTGGTGTTGTCGGCCGCGGCCGCCCTTCCGCTGCGCGCCGAGGCGATCCCGGCCGGCCCCGAGCGGGAGAAAGCCGCCCTCGAGATCGAGCAGGGCCTCATGTGCCACTGCGGCTGCACGGACCTGACGGTGCGCGTCTGCAACTGCGGCGTCGCCGCCGGCATCAAGGACGACATCCGGGAACGGCTGGGGGCGGGACAGTCCAGGGCCGAGGTGATCGCGGCGTACGTGGCGCGCTACGGCGCGCAGATCCGCTCCGCGCCGTCGAAGCAGGGCTTCGACCTGCTCGCGTGGTGGATGCCGTTCGTCGCCGTCTTCACGGCGGGAGCGTTCCTGGTGGTGCTGGTGCGCCGCTGGGCCCGCCAGCCGCTGCCGGCGCCGGCTCCCGCGGAGGGCCCGGCGGCTCCCCGCGACGCCTCGCTCGAGCGCGTCGATCGCGTCCTGCGCGACATCCTCTGATGGTCCTGCTCCTCGGCCTCGCGCTGGCGGTCCTGGTGATCGGCGCCGTGGTGCAGCCGCTCGTGACCGGCCGCGAAGCGCCGCTCGTCGACGGCCCCGACCGCGCCACCGAGATCCGCGAGGTCGAGGCGCTGCGCGACATCGCGCTCGAGACGCTGCGCGACCTGGAGTTCGACCGGCACGCGGGGAAGATCGCCGACGCCGACTATCGTGAGCTGTCCGAGCGGACCCGCGGCGAAGCGGCGCGCCTGATGGAGCGGCTCGACCGTCTCCGCTCCGGCCTCGCTTCCGCGCCGATGCCGCGCGGATGACCGGCGCCCCCCGCTTCGAGGCCCGCTCCCTCTCGCGCCGCTTCGGCTCCGTCCCCGCGGTCGATCGCGTCGATCTCACGCTCGGGCGCGGCGAGCGCGTCCTGCTCCTCGGGCGGAACGGCGCCGGCAAGACGACCCTCCTCCGGCTGGCCGCCACGCTCCTGCGCCCGACCTCCGGGACGCTGCGGGTCTTCGGGATCGAGGCGCGCGGAGACGAGCGCGCGGCGCTGCGCGGCCGCATCGGCTACCTGCCGCACGGCCGTCTCCTCTACGACGACCTCACGGTCGCCGAGAACCTGCGCTTCCACGCGCGCCTGCACGGACTTTCCGGCGCGGCGGCGCGGGTGGCCCGCGCCCTCGACGAGACCGGGCTCACGGGGCGCGCCGACGATGCCGCGGGAACGCTGTCGCGCGGCCTGCAGCAGCGTCTCTCGGCGGCGCGCGCCTTCCTGCACCGGCCCGACCTGCTGCTCCTCGACGAGCCGTTCACCGGGCTCGACCGGCCGGGCGTGCAGCGGCTCCAGGCGATGCTCGCCGACCGGCTCGGGCACGACGGAGCGTGCCTCCTGGCGACCCACGACTTCGCCTCGGCCTGGCCGCTCGTGACCCGGGTGATCGTGCTCGCGGCCGGGCGCGTGGCGATCGATCGGCCGATCGCCGGGCTGGCCGAGGCGGACTTGCCCGGCCTGCCGGGGCTGGCGTCGTGAGCGGCGCCGGCGCCACCCGCGAGACCGGCGCGGTTCACGATGCCGCCGCGGCTCGCGACCCGCGCACCGCGCGCGGCATCGGCATGCTGCGCGGCGCGCTCGCCGTCGCCGGCAAGGATCTGCGTGCCGAGCTGCGCAGCCCGGCGCAGGCGGCGAGCCTGTTCGTCTTCGCGCTTCTCGTCGTCGTGGTGTTCCACTTCGCGTTCGACCTGACCGCGGCGGAGTTCACCACCCTCGGCCCGGGGATCCTCTGGGCCGCCATCCTGTTCACGGGTGTGCTGGCCCTCGATCGCGGCTTCCGCGTCGAGCGCGAAGGAGGGCGTCTCGACGGCCTGCGTCTCGCGCCGATGGCCCCGAGCGCCCTGTACTTCGGCAAGGTCGTCTCGGTCTGCACCGTCATGGCCGCGGTGGAGCTGGTGCTGGTGCCGCTCGCCGCGGTCCTGTTCAACCAGCCGTTCGGCGGCTGGATGGCGCGCCTGGCGCCGATCCTCCTCCTCAACACGATCGGGTTCGCGGCGGTCGGGTGCCTGTTCGCCTGCATCACCACGCAGACGCGCCATGGAGATTTGTTGTTGCCGGTGCTCCTGTTCCCGGCTTCGGTGCCGATCGCGCTCGCCGCCGTCCGCGCCACCGGTCACGTCCTGGCGGGCCGTCCGCTCGACCGCTTCGCGCACTGGATCGCGCTGTCGGGCGCGTACGACCTGATCTTCCTCGCCGCGGCGGTCCTGCTCTTCGATCACGCGCTCGACGATTGAGCCCCAAAGCGGGTGATATAGTCCCGGCCATGTTGCAACGCCTGCCGCTCGCCCTCGCGGCGATCGCCCTGCCGCTGGCGCTCCGGCAGGCGTTCCTCGTGGCACCCGCCGAGCAGAAGATGGGCGTGGTGCAGCGGATCTTCTACTTCCACGTCCCCTCCGCAATGATGGCCTTTCTCGGCGTCGGACTGTGCGCGGTGCTGAGCGCCCTCTATCTCTGGCGCCGCGATCGCCGTCTCGACGTGGCGGCCGAGGCGGCGGCCGAGCTCGGCGTGCTCTTCTGCACCATCGTGCTGATCACCGGTCCCCTGTGGGCCCGGCCGGTGTGGGGCGTCTACTGGACGGGCGAGGTGCGGCTCACCTCGACGCTCATCCTGTGGCTCCTGTTCGTCGGCTACCTGCTGCTGCGCGGCCAGGCCGGCGCCGACCGGGACGCCACGGCCCGCTTCGCCGCCATCGTGGCCATCGTCGGAGCGCTGGACGTGCCGATCATCTACAAGTCGGTGGAGTGGTGGCGCGGTCTCCACCCCAAGGTCCTGAAGGTTTCGGGCGGCGGCGGACTCGACCCGGCGATGGGGCGATCGCTCCTCGTCTGCTCGCTGGCCTTCCTGCTGCTCTTCGCGGCCCTGTTCCTCGAGCGCCTGCGACTCGGCCGCCTCGCGCTCGAGGTCTCAGCACTCGAGGATCGGGCGGCCCGCATCGAGGAAGGAGGCGGGGCACACGCATGACCCTGTTCGAAGTGGCGTCGATGGTCGGTCACGGCCTCGCCGCCGTGCAGGCAGCGGTGCCGGATCCCGCCTTCGTCACCGGCGAGGCGCCGGTCCGTCCCGACCAGGTGGCGCGCGGGCTCCACTTCCTCAACGCGGCCTACACCGCCGTCTGGGTCATCCTCGCCGCGTACCTGCTCCTGATCTCGACGCGCCAGCGGCGCCTCGAGCGGCAGATGCAGCGCCTGCGGCAGCGTCTCGGCCTCGACGGCCCCTCCGCCCCCGACCGATCCTCCGGCCGCTGACCCCGGCCGGGCCGGCGTCCCCCTCCCCGAAAAGAGCGGGAACCGCCCGCTGGGGGATGACGTTCCACCCGGCCGATTGGGAGGAGGAACGTCCATGGCCCCGTTCGCCCGCATCGTCGCCCCGGTTCTCGTCGCCGCCGCGCTCCTCCAGACCTCGTCGGCGCTGGCCCAGAACACCGCCGGCCGTGGCGTCCCCGCCCCCCATCGCACCGCCCGCTACCTGTCGGTGAAGGTCTGGGAGCAGGGGGCCGTCGCCCCGAACGTCAGCGTCCGGGTCCCGACCGCCCTGGTCTCGACCGTCGTGGGACTCGCCGCCTGGAGCGGTGTCCTCGACCGCACCATCGAGGCGGCCAACGAGCACGCCCCGGATTGCGGGAACGCGGTGCATCTGAAGATCACCGGCCGGCAGATTGCCTCGATCTGGTCCGACATGGTCGGCAGCGGCCCGGCCGACCTCGTCCGGGTGGAGGACGGCGGCGACCGGGTGGTCATCCGCCTCGAATAGCCGCCCGGTCGCGAAAGGGCGGCCCGGCTCGGCGCGATGCCCCGATGCGTCTATAATCCCGCACTTCTGGAGACGGGATGACCTCGGTCGACACCCCCAAGAGCCTGCTGCGCGACTACTTCGAGACGATCGTCACCTGCGTCGTCTTCGTCCTGTTCGCCCGGACCTTCGTCTTCCAGCAGTCGAAGATCCCGACCGGCTCGATGATCCCCACGCTGCTCATCGGCGACTACATCATGGTCAACAAGTTCGTCTACGCGCCGCGCAGCACCGGCGTGCCGGGGCTCGCCTCGCTGGAGCAGGCCCTCCTGCCGATGCGCAACGTGCGGCGCGGCGACATCGTCGTCTTCAAGTACCCGGAGGAGCCGGAGAAGGACTACATCAAGCGGGTGATCGGGCTTCCCGGCGAGACCCTCGAGGTGCGCGACCGGCAGGTGTACATCGACGGCCAGCCGCTCGACGAGCCGTACAAGATCCACAAGAATCCGCGTGGCGTGAACATCGACCAGGACGACTACCCTGCCACGAAGATCCCCGAGGGCTCGTATTTCTGCATGGGGGACAACCGCGACAACTCGCGCGACAGCCGATCCTGGGGGTTCGTCCCCGCCTCGTACCTCAAGGGGCGCGCCTTCATGATCTGGTGGTCGTACGACGAGGACCGGGACGACTGGCAGAAAACCGCCATCAGCGACCGGCTGCGCGGCATCTGGGCCAAGGTGTCGCACCTGTTCACCAAGTCGCGCTGGGAGCGCACCTTCCAGATCATCCGCTGAAGGCCCGCGCCGGGCTCTGCACCCCGGTCGGAAGGGGCGGACGATCGACGGGGACCGGCGGCCGCCCCAGTCCGCGCCAGCCGCGATAGCTCGACCAGCGCCACTCCGAGGGCTCTCCCACGAGCCCCATCAGCACGGGCAGCCGGTGCAGGAAATCCACCCGGCGCAGCAGCGTCCTGCCTCCTCCCACCGGCACGACTCCCGCGGCGTCGCGCAGCACCGGGCCCGGCCAGCGCGTGCGCCACTCGAGCTCCCTCCCGAGTCGCGAGCGCAGCCGCTGCGCCAGCCGCTCGGCCGAGTCGGGCGTCCCGTCGGAGGTCGCGACGATCAGCCGGGCGCGATCCGGCAGGACGACGAAGGCGTAGAGGCGGAAATCCAGGCGCCGGTGGAGGCGCGCCAGGACGCGGCAGAAAACCGCCGCGTGCGAGCCGGCCAGCGCCGGCCTCTGGCCGATGGTGGAGAAGGAAAGAAGAAAAGCGTCGTTGTCTGCGGCCGATCCCATGGCGTCCCCCCCGCGGCTCCCCGGCGCCGGCGTGCGGCGGGAGGATCAATGCAAGAGGGATGCGCAGCGCAACGCGATGCGGCAATGCGATGCGCCGCGCGGCGTCCGCCCGGCCACCGGCCGTGACGGACGCCGCAACGGCGTTCGCCGGCGTTCAGTTCAGTCGCGCTGGAGGGCGGCTTCGAACGCGTCCTTGGCCGCGTCGACCGCCCGCTCCCAGGAGTCGCCCAAGGTGCCCTGGATCTGCTCCGCGCCGCGGCGGGCCTTCTTCGAGACGTCGCGCGCGGCGCCCGCCACCTTGCGCCGTGTCTCCACGCCGGGCGCGGGCGCGTACAGCAGCGCCACCGCGGCGCCGACCGCGGCGCCGGCGATGAAGGCCACCATGACGCCGCCGATCCCGGTGCCGGTGCTCTCGTCCTCGACCGGGGCCCAGTCGTGCTCGTACTCAGTGGTCATACTTGTCCTCCTGGTTCGTCATCCGGGCGTTCTGCGAGGAGGAGCCCATCTCCGGCTCCAGCGCCTCCTGGACGTCCTCGACCACCCGGCCGAACTTCTCGCGTCCCTGCTCGAAGCGCTTGCGCGCTTCGCGCGTCGCCTCCTTCGTGAACTTCTTCATCCTGGCGCGCGTTTCGGACCCGGCCGCGGGAGCGAACAGGAGGGCTGCGACGGCGCCGACGGCGGCGCCGAGGAGGAAGGCGGTGAAGGGGCTGCCGGAACGGCGATCGGGATAGTAGTCAGTATTCATAGCGGTCCTCTGAGACGGCGGCCCGGGTGTTCGGCGGCTCCGAACCGGGCGGCTCGCTGGAAAGGTTGGGTTCGAGTTCCTGGTCTTCCGTGTCGTTTCCGGCCGGCTCCGCGGGCCGGTTCCGCCGACGCGCCCAGAAGGCGCTGAGGCCCGCGAAGAGAGCCGGCCCGACGGCGCCGGCCACGCTGCTGAAGCGATGAACCGATTTCCTCACGTGGTGAAGCGATTGCCCAATCCCCACCACCTGGTCGACCACGGGCCGCAGGCGATCCGTCTGCGATTCGATGGTGGTGGCGATGCGATTGAGGCGCGCGGTCACGTCGGTGAGCTCCTTCAGGGCGTGGTCGACCCTCGGCCCCAGCGCGTCGATCTGGCGGCGCGCGCTCTTCAAGGTCTGCGCCGCCTGGTGGAGCACCGGGACGATGGCCCCGACGAGAATTCCGATGGCCCCGACGAGAATTCCGAGGAGGATGAGTCCGACGACTGAGGCAGTGGACATGTGATGCATTCTCCTTGTCGACGACTGTACCAGACGATCAGAGAGAAGCTGTAATGCCCCGTTCGAGGGTCGGCAAGTCGGGCGCCGGGGCCCCGGGCGCGATCACGGCGTGCCGTCCCCGCCCCGGCTCGGGGCGCGGGAAGTCGGATCTCCAATGGCTGCCGCGACTTTCCTCGCGTCGCAGGGCGCTCTCGGCGACCAACCGGCCGACGAACAGGAGATTCCGGGCCTCGAGGCCGGGACGCAGCGGCGGGCGCGGCGCCAAACCTGACTCGAGATTCAGGATCGTTCTGACGGTCCGGCGCAGGCCTTCCGCATCGCGCAGCAGGCCGACGTCTTTCCACATCACCTCGCGCAGCCGCGCCACGACGTCCTCCGCCGCCCCGGCCTCGATCGATCGCACCGCCTCGCCGAGCCGCGCCGCGGCGTCGCCTTTCGCGGCGGGGTCCGGAAGGATCCCTCCCGTGCCTTCGAGGATGCGGTCCTGCACCACCGCCGCGCCGGCGCGCGCGCCGAAGACGAGGCCTTCGAGCAGCGAGTTGCTCGCCAGGCGGTTCGCGCCGTGCACGCCGGTGCAGGCGACCTCCCCCGCGGCGTACAGCCCCGGGATGGCGGTGCGTCCCATGAGATCGGTCTTCACCCCGCCCATCATGAAATGGGCGCAGGGCGCGACCGGGAGCGGATCGCGCCCGATGTCGAGCCCGTGGGCCGCGCAGGTCGAGGCGATGCGCGGGAAGCGGGCGCGCACGGCGTCGGCCGGGAGATGGGTCATGTCGAGGAACACCGCGGCGGCGCCGGTGCTCCGCATGACCTCGAAGATGCCTCGCGCCACGATGTCGCGCGGCGCGAGATCGCCGCGCGGGTCGAACTCCGTCATGAAGGGCCGCCCTTGCCCGTCCACGAGGCGTCCCCCCTCCCCGCGCATCGCCTCCGACAAGAGGAAGCGCGGCGCGCCCGACACCATGAGGGCGGTGGGATGGAACTGCACGAACTCCAGGTCCATCATCTCGGCGCCGGCGCGATAGGCCATCGCGGCGCCATCACCCGTCGCCTGCGGCGGGTTGGTGGTCTCGCGGTAGATCATCCCGGCACCGCCGGTGGCGAGAAGCACGGCGGGCGCCCGCAGGAGCATCACCCGGTCGCGGTCCTCGTCGAGCGCCAGAAGTCCCGCGATGCGCCCCCCCTGCAGGACCAGGTCGATGGAGAAGGTGCGCGGCAGGAGCGTCACCCCCTCCATCGTCTTCGCCTTCTCCACCAGCGCCCGGACGATCTCGCGGCCGGTGGAATCCCCCTGGGCGCGCAGGATGCGGCGCTTGCTGTGCGCCGCCTCGCGCGCCAGGGCCAGGCGGCTCCCCTCGCGGTCGAAGCGCGCTCCCCACTCGATGAGTTCGAGGGCGCGCGCCGGCCCTTCCTCGACGAGCACCCGCACCGCCGCCTCGTTGCACAGCCCGTCGCCGGCGGCGAGCGTGTCTTCGTAATGCAGGGCCAGCTCGTCGTCTTCCGAGAGGACGGCGGCGATCCCGCCCTGGGCCTTGTCGGACGAGGAGTCGGTGGCGGAGTCCTTGGTCAGGAGCGCGGCGCGCCGCCCCGCCCCGGCCACCGCGATGGCCGCGCGCAGGCCGGCGATGCCGCTGCCGACGATGAGGAGGTCGAAATCCGCCTGCATCTCCGGAGTCTACCCGTTTGACAGCCGCGTCCGCCGCTCCCTATGATGCGGCCCTTCGCGACGCGGCAGCGCGACGCGAAAGGGGCCAACTCCACCCGCCATGCCGGAAGCACCCGTCGCGACGCCGCTCCAGGGCGTCTTCGCCCCGCGCCTCGTCGCGCGTCTCCACCGTGAACGCTTCGAGGGGACGCTGCGCCTGCACGGCGGCGGAGCGACGCGCGTCCTCTACTTCCGGCGCGGGGAGATTGCCTCGGCCGCCAGCAACGCCGATGAGGATCGCCTGCCCAGCATCCTCATCCGCGAGGGCCGCCTCACCGGACCCCAGGTCGAGATGGCGCGCTCGAAGCAGCGCCCCGGCGTGTCGCTCGGAAAGACGCTGATCGAGCTCGGGTTCCTGACCCCGGCGGAGCTCCTGGCCGGGGCGCGGCGCCAGGTCCGGCAGATCCTCGCGGCCGCGTTCGCGCTGCGCGAAGGGACGAGCCAGGAAGCGCCGGGCCCGCTGCCTCCCGAGGTGACGGTCCTGGGGCTGCCGGTGCGACGGCTCATCTTCGACGCGCTGCTCGAAGCGGGAGACCGCCAGGCGGTCGTGCGCGAGATGGGCTCGATGGAGACGGTCTACCGCCCCACCGGCGACCTGGACCAGGCGGTGGCGGGGATGCGCCTGGAGCCCGCGCACGAAGAGGTCGCGGCTCTCGTGGACGGCGAGGCGACGCTCCGGGAGATCAGCGGGCGCGTCCGGCTCGACGACCTGACCGTGAGCAAGATCGTCCTCGGGCTCGAGATCCTCGGTCTCGTGGAGCGCGCGTCTCCGCTGGAAGAGCCGCTCCCGCAGGGACGCCGCATCCCGGTGCTCGTCGAGGACGACGAAGCCGAAGAGGTCGTGCCCCGCGTCGAAGCGGTCGTGGTGGCGGCGCCGGCCGTGTCGATCGCTCCGGCCGTGGCCATCGCGCCGGCGCCACCCGCCTTCCTGGCACCGGCGCCGGAAGCCGGGGACACGCAGGAACAAGAGGAGGAGGACACGCCGGGCGCTGCGGAAGAGCCTCCGGCGTTCATGGCCGAGCCGGCACCGATGCCCCTCGCGCCGGACCCATACTCCCGGCCGCCGGTCGCCGCGGCCCCTCCCGCCTTCGCGAGAACCTCGTCCTACGAGGAGGATGAGGAAGAGGATCTCCCCCTGATTCCTCCGGGCGAGCTTCCCGCCTTCGCCGCACCGGCCAACGCCCCGACCGGCTGGACCGTGGATCCCGAAACCGGCGAGAAGGTTCACATGGGGCCGATCGAGCTGACCTTCGACGGTCCCGTGGTGCCGCCGGACAAGAGGGCCGTTTCGCGCGGGCGCCTGGCCCTTGCCGCGTCCGCGGTGGGACTGGTCGCCGCGGCGGTCCTGGGGTTCTTCGTTCTGCGCGGCGGAGGCGGCGCCGGGCGCGACGGCGATGAGGTCGCCTCGAATGCGGCCACCGCGGCGGCAGCGTCTGGGGATGGGGCGGCCACGGGAGACCCTGCGGCAGGCTCCGGGACGACTTCCCCCTCACCCGAGCCGTCAGGTGAATCGTCCGGAACGGCGCCGAAAGAGACGGACGCCCCGCCGGCCCAGGCAACCGCACCCGCTCCGGCCGAGCCCACGGCACCTGCCCCGGCCGAGGCCGCCGCGCCGGAGACGGCCCCGGCTGCCGTCGCGGCCGGAGGACCCGGTTTCGGTTTCGGCCAGAGACTCCTCGATGCCGGGACGATCGACCGCGCCGTCGAAACTTTCGGCCGCGCGCTGCAGCCGATTCCATCCGGGCGCTATACATTGCAGATGATGATTGCCTGCGAAGCGGAGACGGTCCGCAAGGCGCGCGCCGGCACGCGACCGGACGAGGGCCTGTTCGTCCTGCCGATCAGCGTCCGCGGCCGCGGCTGCTACCGCGTCCTGTGGGGTGTTTTCGACTCCCGTGACGAAGCGGCGAAGGCGACTGTTCCGACCTATTTCTCCTCCTCCGGCATCACCCCCGCGGTCGTCGCGATCGATCGTCTCCGCCCCCCGGCATAGGTCCATGAAGGAGGCCGCGCGCCGGCGTGAGGGGCTCGCTATCGCCCGGCGCGTCCTGCCGGCGCTCGTCGTGATCCTCGCCGGTGTGGGCGCGGCGCAGGCCGAGATCGTGCGCCTGAAGAACGGCGGCACCATCGCCTGCGACACGATCGAGGATCGCGGCATCGACCTGGTCCTGCACGTCGGCAAGATGACCATCGTCGTCCCGAAGGGCGAGGTGGACCGCGTCGACAAGACAGCACCGGCGCCCGGAAGCGCCGCGGCTCCCACAGCGCCGTCCGGCTCCAGCGCGCCGAAGGGTGCGCCCGCAACGGCAGCGACACCACGCTCTCCCGTCGCGACCGGAGCGGCTCCGGCGATCGGGACGGCCCCCTCCGACGACCCGGCCGCCGATGCGGCGCGGCTCGACGATCTCCGCCGCCGCCTGGCCGGGCCGCCCGTGGCGCGGGACGAGAACCGCCGGCAGATCGTCGCCCTGCTCGATCGGATGGGCGAGCGCTCGCTCCTGGCCCGCCAGCCGGACGAGGCGCGCCGCCGCTTCGAAGAGGCGCTGGCCTGGGAGCCGGCCGACCTGCGCGCCCGTCGCGGACAGGCCGCCTCGCTCCTGATGCTCGACCGCACCCCCGAGGCACGCGTGGCTCTCGACCGGGCGCTTCTCGACACGCCGGCCGACGCCGACCTGAATTACCTGCTCGGCGAAACACTCGAGCGGCAGGGGCGCACGACCGACGCCATCACGGCCCTCGAGAAGTCCTACGCCGCCCATCCCACGCCGGCGGTGCGCGACCGGATCGACACGCTGCGGCGGCAGAACGGCATCGACGGCGATTACCGCCGCGCCGAGGCCGCCCGCTTCGTCCTGTCGTACGACGGCAGCCGCACCAGCCCCGACCTCGAGGCGGAGATCCTCGCCTACCTCGAAGGACAGTTTCCCGAGCTGGCGCTCGAATACGACTACACGCCCCCCGAGTCGATCGCCGTCATCCTTTATCCGGAGAAGGAGTTCTACGACGCGACGCAGACCGGCCCGGATGTCGCCGGGCTCTACGACGGCAAGGTGCGCGTGCCGATCGGCGGTCTGAAGCGCCTCGACACGCAGGCCCGCGAGGTGCTGCGTCACGAGCTGGCGCACGCCTTCATCACCGGCAAGAGCCGCGGCCTCGCTCCCCGCTGGCTGCAGGAGGGGCTGGCGCAGTGGGCCGAAGGGAAGCGTCCGATGGCGGGCAGCGAGACGGGCCTGGCCCGCGCCTACAAGGACGCGCCCGACCGCTGGCCTGGCGCCTTCAGTTACGAAACTGCACTTTCCTTCACGGCCTGGCTGATGGCGCAGCACGGCGCGTCCGCCCTCAACGACGTGCTCGCGGCCATGGGACGCGGCGCACCGGCCGAACAGGCCGTCAAGGACGTCCTGCGGGTCTCCCTCCCCGATCTGAAGACCGCCTGGGGGGACGAACTCGTCCGGCAGCACTTGCCATAGCGCACGGCGAAACCCAAGTTATCTCCGCCCCTTGCCCCGAGCGCAGGGCTGGGATGCGTGCGTCGTCGCCGCGCTGGAGGTGCTTCGCGGATGAAGGGAGTCCTGGCCCAGCGGTGTCCCGCCGACATCCTGAGCGAGGTCCTGCGCCGGCAGATGTCCGGGATCCTCAGCCTGCGCCGCGGGACGGTGAACCGCCAGCTCTTCCTGGACGCCGGTTCGATCATCCGCTTCGCCGCCAGCACCGCCGCGGACGAGAGCCTGGTCGCGTGGCTCCTCGAAAAGGGAGGCGTGACCGAGGCGCAGATCCGCGAGGCGACCGGCCGCAAGGAGCCGCACGAGCTCTTGGGGACTGTCCTCGTCCGCCTGGGGTCGCTCGACTCGGCGATGCTCGTCGAGCTCACCGAAGGTCACGTCCGGCGCGTCCTCGGCGGTGCGCTGCGCATGACCGACGGCGAATGGGAGTTCCAGCAGGGCGCGCTGCCGTTCCGCGACCAGCTCGATGCCGGCGTGCGCAGCGCCGAGGCGCTGCTCGAATGGACGAGAAGCCTGAGCGACGCCGACTGGATCCGCCGCCGCCTCGGCCCCATCGACGCCCGCGTGCATCGCGACCGCCGGCCGCCGGAAGGCTACCAGTCCATCCGGCTCAGCCCGGTCGAAGGCTTCATCATGTCGCGCGTCGACGGCGCCGCCACCATCCGCGAGATCATCATGGTCAGCCCGACCGACGAAGAGAAGACGCTGGCAGCGCTGCTCGGCCTGTCGCTCTCCGGCATCCTCGAGCCGCCGCCCGGAAGCGAGCCGGCCTTCCCGCCGCCCGACCCGGCGGATCGCCGGGTGCCCACCGGTCCGCCGGCCGGGCCGTATTCCGCCGCGGCGCGGCCGGTCGTCACGATCCTGCCCGGAGCGGCAGCCGGGGCCGCTTCGACCGCAACGCCGTCCGGTGCGCCCGCGGTCGCGGCGGCCGCTGTTGCATCGCCCGCGGTTGCGACGCCCGCCCAGCCGCCCGCGATGCCGCCACCCATGGCCGCTTCACCCACTTCGGCCGCGGAGCCTCTGCCTCGCCCTGCCGTCCCGCCGGCCGGTCAGGCCACGACGAGTCCGGTCGCGACCGCGCCGGCCGCGGCACCCAGACCGGAACCGGCGACGGCAACGGCTGCGAGTCCGGGCTCGCCGCCGGCGACGAGCGCCACCGGAGCCGCAGGCGCCACGGCCGCACCCGGTGCGCGTCCGGGCGGATCGCCCGCTCCCCCGGCAAAAGGAGTCCCGGGGGCCAGGCCGAAGGCGAAAGGGTTGCGTCCCGGCGCCCCGCGTCCGGCCGGCGCTCCCAAGCCCCGTCCGGTGCCGCCTCCGGCGGCCAAGCGCCCGCCCGAGCCGGCCGTACCCGCTCAGCCGGTGAACCTCGAGCAGGAGATGCTGACGCGCCACGCGGAGCTGACCAACCAGGACCTGTACCACGCGCTCGGCGTCGCCTCGACCGCCTCGACCGACGAGATCCGCCGCGCTTATTACTCCCTGGCGCGGCGCTTCCATCCCGACAAGTTCCGCGACGACGCGATCAAGGAGAAGGCGGAGCAGGTCTTCGCGCGCATCACCGAGGCGTACGCGACCCTCTCCGACCACGACACGCGCGCCTACTACGACGGCGAGCTCGCGTCGCACCGCGGCGGCCACGAGCAGACCGCGTCCGACACCACCGACCTGGCACGTCAGAATTTCCGCCGCGGCCGCGACGAGCTCGACCGCGGCCGCTTCGCCGAGGCGCTGACCTTCCTGATGCACGCCTGCGAGCAGGATCCGAACAAGGGCGAGTACTTCGAGTACCTCGGCGCGGCGCAGGCGCGCAACCCCCGCCTGAAAAAGCAGGCGGAGGAGAGCCTGCTCAAGGCGATCGCGCTCAGCCCGACCAGCGCCACCGCCTACGTGCACCTCGCCGGGCTCTACGAGCGCGCCGGCGCCGCCGACAAGGCGAAAGACCTGTACCGCAAGGCGCTCGCCTGGGATCCGGACAACCCCGCCGCCAAGCGCGCCCTCGAAGGTGACCAGCAGCCGGCGAAGCGCGGCATCCTCGGGATCTTCGGACGCCGATGAGCGACGCTTCCCCCAAGGCCACCGACGCGCCCGGCCAGGCCGGCGACGGCTCCGACGGAGCCGATCCGATGCCCGAGCGCATCGGGCCCTACCGGGTCCTCGACCTGCTCGGCGCCGGAGGCATGGGCCGGGTCCACCGCGCCCTCGACGAGGCGCTCGACCGCGAAGTCGCCCTGAAGACACTGCTGCCGGCCCTCGCCGCCGACCGCGAGTTCGTCGCCCGCTTCACCCGCGAGGCGCGCTCCGCCGCGTCGCTGAACCATCCGAACATCACGCAGATCTACGCCACGGGACAGGAGGGGGCGATCCCGTGGTTCTCGATGGAGCTCATCCGCGGCCAGTCGCTCGAGACGCTGGCGCGCGACCACGGGGCGATCGAGCCGTACGAAGCCGCCTCCTACATCCGCCAGGCGGCGATGGGGCTGCGGCACGCGGCGCAGAAAGGGCTCATCCACCGCGACATCAAGCCCTCGAACCTGATGCTGACGACCGACGGTGTCGTGAAGATCACCGACTTCGGCCTGGCCAAGGCGGCCCAGGCCGACACGCGGCTGACCGCCACCGGCGAAGTGCTCGGCTCGCCCGGGTACATCTCGCCCGAGCAGGCGCAGGGGCACGAGATCGATCTGCGCAGCGACATCTACTCGCTCGGGGCGTCGTTCTACCACCTGGTGACCGGCCGCCTGCCGTTCCAGGCGCCGACGGCGGTGGCGATGATCCTCAAGCACATGAACGAGCCGCTCAAGTCGCCGCGCGCCATCAACGCCGACATTCCCTTCCCGATCGCCTCGATCGTGCAGAAGATGATGGCGAAGCGGCCCGGGGAGCGCTTCCAGGACTACGATGCGCTGCTGCGCGACCTCGACCGCGCCCTGTCGGAGACGCGCGCCATGCCGGCGCGCGCCGCCGCCGGAGCCGTCGCCCGCGAGGCCGCTGCCCCGGCCCGCCGGCGCGCCCCGGCCGCGACGCCTGCGGAGACCTACGACGTCCGCACCGGGATGATCGGCGCCCCGGCGCCGGCGCGAACCCCTGCGGCCGAAAGGAGCCCCGCCACCCTCCCGGAGAAGAGCGCGCTGTCGATCCTGCCCATCGCGATGCTTTTCGCCGTCGCCGCCCTCGTCGGCGCGGGAGCCTGGCGCAAGCTCACCGAGGCTCCGCCCGTGGAGCCCGCGGCCACGGCGCCGACGATCGAGAGCGAAGGCAGCTTCACCACCCGGCCGCACGCGGCGTCGCTCGGTGGCGACCGGGAAGCGGGGCTCGCTTCCCACGGCTCGCGCGCCAGCCTCGTCTTCCTGTCGAACGATCACGACACGCTGCCGAACGGCGGCGGGCTCAAGGTCACCGGGCGGGTGCAGAACTCGGGGATGGGCGAGGCGAAGTTGAGCCGCGTCCGGGTGCGGGTGCTGCTCGACAACGGCTCCGTCGGGGCCCAGGCCGAGACGCCGCTGGTGCCCGCGACGCTTGCGCCGGGCCAGGTCGCCGCCTTCGAGGTCCATCTGGATTACGACGGGCCGGTCGGCACGATCCGCGCCGAGCTGATGTGGAACGAATGAGCGACGCCCCGGGCGCCGCCGGCATTGACAGGGCTTCCGCCCCCCGGAATAATCCCGCGACCGATGCCGACCCCCGCCGGGTTCCCCCGATGAAGGCCGCCGCCGCGGACATCACCACGCCCTCGGAGCCGCGCACCGGGTTCCGGCGCGATCTCGGCCTGTTCGACGCCACCATGGTCGTGGCCGGATCGATGATCGGCTCCGGCATCTTCATCGTCTCCGCCGACATCGCCCGCACCGTCCCCGCCCCGGGCTGGCTGCTGCTCGTCTGGATCGCGACCGGAGTCATGACGGTCTTCGCGGCGCTGGCGTCGGGGGAGCTGGCCGGGATGTTCCCGCGCGCCGGCGGCCAGTACGTCTACCTGCGCGAGGCGTTCGGGCCGCTCACCGGGTTCCTGTACGGCTGGACGCTGTTCCTGGTGATCCAGACCGGCACCATCGCCGCGGTCGGGGTGGCCTTCGCGAAATTCGCCGGGGTCGCCATGCCCTGGGTCTCCGCCACCAACGTCCTCGTGCCCATCCACCTGGGAAGCGTGGATTTCTCCATCACGACCCAGCGCGTCGCCGGGATTGCCGTCGTGATGCTCCTGACCTGGCTCAACACCCGCGGCCTCAAGACCGCCAAGTGGACGCAGAACCTGTTCACGACGACCAAGATCGGTGCGCTGGCGCTGCTCGCCGTCATCCCGGTGCTGGGCCTCAGGAACCCGGAGGCGATCGCCGCCAACTTCTCCGCCGGGGCGCTCTTCGGCGGCGCGCCTTTGACCGGCGCTCTGGTGATGATGTTCATGGCCGCGATGGTCGGCTCGCTGTTCTCCGCCGACGCCTGGAACAACATCGCCTTCGCCGGCGAGGAGGTGAAGGAGCCGCACCGCAACCTGGCGCGCAGCATGGCGTACGGCACCGCCATCGTGACGCTGCTCTATACGCTCGCGAACGTCGCGTATCTGTGCCTGCTGCCGCTGCACGGCTCCGCCGAGGGCGCCAGCATCGTCGAGCGCGGCATCCAGCACGCCACCGAGGATCGCGTCGGCACCGCCGCCCTGCAGAGCCTGCTGGGGCCGAGCGGCGCCTACGTGATGGCGGCCTTCGTCGTCATCTCGACGTTCGGCTGCATCAACGGGTTGATTCTCTCGGGTCCGCGCCTCTATTACGCCATGGGCCGCGACGGCTTGTTCTTCCGTCGCGCCACCGTCCTCAACCGGCACGGCGTGCCCGCCTGGGGGCTGTGGATCCAGGGTGTCTGGGCGGCGCTCCTGACGCTGTCGGGCCGCTACGGCGACCTGCTCGACTACATCATCATGGCGGCCCTGCTCTTCTACGCCGCCACGGTCGCCGGCCTGTTCGTCCTGCGGCGCACGCGCCCCGACGTCCCGCGACCCTACCGCGTCCCCGGCTACCCGTGGCTGCCGGCGCTCTACATCGCCGCCAGCACCGCCATCATGATCGACCTGCTCATCGTCAAGCCGGCCTACACCTGGCCCGGCCTGGTCATCGTGATGACCGGAATCCCGGTCTACTTCCTCTGGAAGCGCCGGGACACCCGGGCCGCCTGAGTCTCCTCGTCGCAGAAAGCGAATGGCTCTTTTCGAGCCGCGCTGGTGCAAGCGCTTGTGATGCCGCGATCAACTATGTGGCGTCGTCGTGTGCGAGCGACGAGGACAGGGCGCGGTTGGCGTTGGCCTGGGCCACCAACTCCTTCGCCTTCTTCTCGAAGGTCTCGACGGCGTCGGCGCCGGCAGGCCACCGCAGCGGAGGCTCGTCGCTGCCCGCAAGCGCGATCAGCGCCTTGGCGAGCTTCGCGGGGTCGCCGCCCTGCAAGCCGTTCATCCCCTTCCAGGCGGTGACGGTCTGCCTGGTGTTCTCGGCATAGTCGTCGATCGACGCATGCGGCCATTTCGTCGACTCGTCCGAGAGCAACTCAGTCCGGAAGAAGCCGGGCTCGACGAGCATCGTGCGGATGCCGAACGGCGCAACCTCCGGGGCCAGCGACTCCATCCATCCCTCGACGCCGAACTTCGCCGCGGAGTAGGCCGAGACAAACGCCTGTCCGGCAATGCCGCCGGTCGAGGAGATCGTCACGATCCGTCCGCGGCGTCGGGCACGCATGACGGGGAGCACGGCGCGCGTGACGTTCACCGGGCCGAACAGATTGGTTTCGATCTGTGCGCGGAAGTCTTCGGGGGAGATCTCCTCGAAGAACCCGGCGTAGAAGTTGCCGGCGTTGTTGACGAGCACGTCGATGCGACCGAAGCGCTTTAGGGCAACGGCCACCGCCGATTGAGCATCCTCCGGGCGGGTGACGTCGAGCTTGACGACGATCAGGTCGTCGGCCTCCCCGAGGGCGCTGGTCACCGCCCGAGCGTTGCGGCCCGTCGCGACGACCGCGTGCCCTGCGGCGAGCGCCGCTTTCGCGATGTCGACGCCCATCCCACGGCCGGCACCGGTCACGAACCAGACGCTCTTTTCAGTCATGGACACTCCAGTCGCTGGGGGGAGCGGCATCACCCGCAGCATAGGCTGCGGGAGTCAGGCGACTGCCACTTCAAGGCCGTCTCCTGTCCTCATGGACGCCGCGTATTCGATGTGAAGCACACGCCGTCGGGCGCCCGACTTCAGCTTTGACGACGAGTCGATGAGCAGCGGACGCATGACGCTGCTCAGGTTCAGGTTGGGAGAATCGCTTCCAACGCTCACCCCAAGTAAGGGCGCCTGAATCAGATGGCTCGCTCATCGCAGTACTTAGACACCGACCCGATAGAATTTGCCTGCTGGTCACTGATGCGCTGGTCGGTGGTCAGGAAGACGTCGAACTTGCCCTCAGCCAGGCTAACAGAGCCCCGTTTTCCTGTGATGCCCAGCCCATCTGGGGCACCGTGCGGACTTCGTGGCCTACCAGCTCGACAGCAAGGGTGGCTGGGACACACTCATCAAGCAGAATTCGCATGCGCGATGACCGAGTCCTTGGCCAGCTCTAGCACCGCGACGGCGTGCTCACGACTCACGGTCGGAAAATCTCTGAGGAAACCGTCGAGTGTGTCACCTTCCTCGAGATAGTCGAGGAGCGTCTGGACAGGAACACGGGTGCCGGCGAACACCACTGCGCCGCTCATCACCGCATCGGACCGCGTAATCAGGGGCTTCGGAAGCGCCATCTCTGCCTCGGCCTGGAAAGTATAGCGAACAGGTCCTTGTGTGTCTAACGCATGCATCAGCGGCGGCGGGCCACCCGGTCGGCCCATCCGACACCTCCTGGTTAGGTGGAGGTGTCTACCTTATCGAGGGAAGATCCACCGTCAGCTTGATGCGGCAGTTAGGCGCCAGCATTTCCATGTAGGACGTGCTGCGCAATTTCCTGAACGCGCTGCCACGTGATGCCTTCTCGCTGTTCGACCGCAAGCGGATGATCTGTCGGTTCGAGTTCGATGAGCGGGCGCTGACCACGGGGAAGCGGGTGCACATATGCCTTCAAATTGACGGTCGAAGGATAACCTTCAACTTCGCTACTTAGCCAGCCAAACATGGGACTGTTGCCCGAAGCTTCGGGCGCGAATGGTGGGTCGACAAAGCGCGCGTAGTTCTCACGGCTGAGGCTGACCCACGTCACCCACGTGAACGGAGCGTCGTGACCATGTATCGGAATGCGGAGAGCGCCACGAACAAAGAAGTGCTGACCGTCTAGCACCGCATAGTCGGGCTCGAGTACGAATCGTGTGGACCGTTCGTCAGGGGTGAGGCCGTACCAGTAGATCGGGGCTTCCGGTCCGTAGGCCAATGGTAGTCCATCGTGCCACGCGCCGCACTGACTGCAGCGAAATCCTTCCGGACCCTTCACCCTTGCCACTCCTGTGCGCCTAACGCCCGGCCTCCTTCACAACGGACTCGTCGCACAACTAGCCCTGCCACCATCTGCTCTTCTGGCCATTCTCGAATGGTGAACATTTATCATCACGCTTGTGCTGGCCTTCCGGCCCAACGTAGTTTCCTTGAGTTGATACAAGCCAGCATTCGTCAAAGAGTGAGCAGTAACAGGCCTCGAGGTTGACATGTGTCCAGCCCACCTGCAATGCGGCCGCGGCGGGGCCAGGCTCAACCCAGAATAGAAAGTTTTCGTGACCTGGCGCGAACCTGTCACCAACACGGGGATTCGTAAACCGAAATGCTGGCGGGCCAGGCAGATGCAGGGCGGCCCACAGCATGTTGAAGTCGTCAACATCCCGACCATCAACTTGAATGCGAAACGCCCGCAAGCGAGCCGGTCCAAGACCAGAGTTCATAAGCCGCCAGCCGGCGCCCGATTCGTTGTAGAAGTAGACATACTCGAAATACGGCTGCACGGCTTTTCTCGCGTGCTTTCGAGCGGCGCATGACTCATTCACACTCAGGATCAGCGCACAGGCGGCTATGACGGCTGCGGCACACGATATGGAATGCTCCAGCGTCCAACGCCACTCGGTCGTGTCGACTTTCAGCTTTGGCACGTTTCCTCTACGCCTGCCGAACGCATGCATCAGCGGCGGCCGGCCAGCGCCGCCTGAGAAATCACCCCGGCCAACCGGCCCGCCGTCCGCTGCATGCAGTAGTTGGGCGGCGCGGCGCGGGAAGGTCTAACCATGATGCGACATCGCAAACGAGACAATGCTCATGAGGACAACCGCTATGCCGCCGCTGATCGCAACCATCACCGCGCTAAGCCGCATGCCACCAGTTACGCCGGCAGGCTGTCCGTCCAATCGCGTGGCCCGGCTGCGCAGAAACCAGGCGCCCAACAGAAGGTTAAGCACAACCGCGGGGACCACCCCAACTAGAGGCGACAGCGACACCTGCGCCAGGGCTGCAGCCATGCGTCCAGCAATGAGGGCCACCGCCAGAATCGTGGCGAAGAGCAGACTATGCACCCAACTAAGCTTCAGCCTGCAGACCACTGCGGAGAGCTTCACAAGTAGAGTGTATAGACCGAGCATGATGAGTAGAGGCACAAGCTGGAGGGCCAACGGCATCTCATGGGTCATCGTAAGCTCACCTCTTGCCGGTGGCGACTAGCCCGCCCAACGCATGCGTCAGCTGCGGCGGGCGTTCGTGAACGTCCGACTACTGCAGCCGTCCGCGCCCGCCGTCAGCTGCACGCGATAGTTAGCGGGCACCATTCCCCCTGCTGCCAAGCCTACTTGCCGAGATTGTAGAGCATGCCGCCTGATGGGGCGGACGGGTCGCTCACTCCGGGCTGGAGCTGGACCGATATCAGCTGACCGGACACTTCCGGATGCGCTTGAAGAAGGTCGGCGTCTTTGGCGTCGAGATACTCGACGGCTAGCGAGCTCGGATCGTGCCACCGAACGTTCACCCCATAGGCCATCTCACTTCGGATGGCGCCATAAAGGTGGGCGACGTGCACTCGACGATGGAACCAGCCACGCTGCACAACGTAGACGTCGTACGAGAAGGATGTCGTGGCGCCCCCATTTCCTTCAACGGTTACAGCGTCGATGCGACCATCTGGAGATGTGACCCGGGCGACCTCATCGTGCGTAACGAGGCACCCCGCAAACGCGAGGATGCTGGCAAGAATCAGCCCGAATGATAATCGCCCCCTAACCTTCATGTCCCGCTAACGCATGCATCAGCGGCGGCCGGCCAGCGCCGCCGCGGAAATTACCCCGGTCAACCGCGGCAGACTTTAACGACCCTGCGAAGAGTCTGTTGCCTGGGAGGCCACGGACGACCTCCACTCCGCTCATCTTGATGGTCCCTGTGTGGTCTCCGGTCTCCTGTGATCGTCGAAAGAGGCCTCTTCCATCCATCTCCACGGTCACACCACCCGGGAATGGGAAAATGTGCCTCACTCGTCCCGGGCCTTTGCGCCACTTGAGACGGCTCGCCGGAATGTCATAGCAGAACAGGCCACGCATCCAGTGGCCCACGTAGAGGACCTGATCGTCCGGAGAAAACGGCGGCGGGTATTGCCCGTTGAACGCGGGCTCGTAGATCGTCTCGAACTCCGCGACCAGACCACCCGTTGCGGAAAGGACGCGACACCACCCGTTGGATTCAAATTCGGCTCGGATGCGCAGGCCTCTCCTGGTCCTCAGACGGGTGGCGCTGGACCAGGTCCGGATCCACCGTCGGCGAGCCGGGCGGCGTGGTAGATGTAGTGCAGCCCCGACGACAGCGTCATCGCCAGCGTCAGCCACACCAGCCCCTGGATCAGGACCGGCATCGGGTTGCTCAGCGCGTTGAGCAGCAGCACCGTGCCGACGGTGATGAGCTGCGTCGCGGTGGTCAGCTTGCCGAGCACCGTCGGCGGGAACGAGCCCAGCCCCGACGTCAAGTGGATGAGCAGCGCGATCATCACGATGAAGACGTCGCGGCTGATGGTGACGATGGTCAGGTAGATCGGGATGTGGTTCGCCGCCTCGTAGTCCGGGAGCGATTTCGGATGGTCCGGGATCGACAGGATGATGAAGCAGGCGGTCATCAGCAGCTTGTCGGCGGTCGGATCGAGAAACGCCCCGAGGCGGCTGCTCTGCTTCATCCACCGCGCCAGCAGCCCGTCGAGCGCGTCGGTCACCCCCGCCAGCACGAACACCGCGAACGCCCAGATCGGATGATTCGACAGGATGAGAGTGATGAGCAGCGGGATCATCACCATCCGGAAGATGGTCAGGATGTTGGCGATCGTCAGGCCCACGGTCCGCCTCCAAAGAGCCGCCCGAGCTCCGCAGCGGCGAAGTCGAGCGGTGCCGCGAAAGGCGCGGCCGCGTCGGGATCGATCTCGAACCAGGTGACGCCCGGCTCGTTGCGGAACCAGGTCCACTGCCGCTTGGCGTAGCGACGCGTGCGCAGGCGGGTCTCCGCCCGGGCCTCGTCGAGCGTCATCGTGCCGTCGAGGTGCGCCAGCGCCTCGCGCGACCCGATGGCCTTGAAGGCGTTGGCATCGCGCCGCACGCCGCGCGCCAGAAGCCCGCGCGTCTCCTCGAGCAGGCCGCGCGCGAAGAAACCATCGGCGCGCGCATCGATCCGCTCGTAGAGGCGCCGCCGCTCCATGGTCAGGCCGAGCTTCACGGCCGGGAAGCGATCGGCGCCGAAAGGCTCCGCCTCGATGAGGTCGGACAGGGCCCGGCGGGCGGTGAACCGGACCTCGAGCGCCCGCACCAGCCGCTGCCGGTCGCGCTCGGGAAGGCGCGCGGCGCTTCTCGGATCGAGCCTCTGCAGCATCCGGTGCAGGTACGGCGCGCCCCGCCGGACCGCGATCCGGTTCAGCCGCGCCCGCAGCGACGGCACCCGGTGCGGCGCCTCCGCCATGCCGCGCAGGAAAGCGCGCAGATAGAGCCCGGTTCCGCCGACGAGGATCGGCAACCGGACCCGCGCCGCGACGTCTTCGACTGCCGCCTCTGCGGCCCGCACGAAATCTCCCATCGAGAAATCGTCCCCCGGCTCCGCCAGGTCCAGGCCGTGGTGCGGGACCCGCCGCCGGTCCTCCTGCGAAGGCTTCGACGTCGCCGCGTCGAGCCCCCGGTACACCTGCATCGAATCGACGCTGAGGATCTCTCCTCCGAACCGCGACGCCGCTTCCATCGCGCAGGCGCTCTTCCCCACCGCGGTCGGGCCGACGATCACCAGGATCGGCGGCGACGCCGGCTTCATTCCTTCTTCTGGCGCTGCTCGTCGCGGTAGCGGTTGATGGTCTCCGCCAGGTGGTCCTCGCAGTACACGCGACCGCGCCCGACGCGCTTGCCGCACGTCGGACACCGGGGGACGCCGATCCCCGAGCGGGCGCGCGTCACGAGGGACAGGACCAGCCCCCCGGCCAGGCACAGCCCCCCCAACCCCAGGACCACGCGGAACAGCTGCGCATCGGTGGTTCCGCCGCGCGCCGTCCAGATCGCCAGGTAGAGCAGGTCCCCGACGATGAGGAGCGTCGCGACGCGCATCAGCAGGGCGGCCATCAGAGCTCCATCCCGGCCTGCGCCGGGGCAGCGGCGCGCGGCGTCCCCGCGGCGGCGAGCAGCCCTTCGCGCTTCAGGAGGTTCAGCACCCGGCGCTCGTGATCCCGGCCGAGCGCCTGCCGCAGCACCAGGAGCTCGCGGTACAACAGCTCGCTCAGCCCTTCGACGAGGAGGCGCCGGCGCTCGCGGCGCGCCACTCCGACGAGGTTGCGGTCGAGGAGGTTCTCGTCGAGCGTGCCGTCGCCGCCGAGCCGCGCGCCCGCGAACAGCGGCGCGTGCGCCGGCTCCAGCTCCCGCACCTGCGCCGACAGCAGCGTCTCGGCGATGGGACCGAGCTCGAGCGTCAGGTACTGGAAGACGCGCCCGAACATGCGGTTGAAGCGGCGCACCAGCATCTCCACGGGCTCCCCGCCGTCCTCGGCGGGGCCCAGCGGCCGCGGCTTGATGCGGCCGAGGGTGAGGAGGAGGAACACGATGCGGCGGACCTCGTCGGGTGGGTACTCTCCCCCGTCCGCCAGCGCGCCGAGGGTGCGCGTGCCGTCGAGGAGCCCGAGCAGGTGCTCCTCTTCCGGCTGCAGCGCGAGGCCGTTGCGCCCGGGGATGATCTCGAACGCCCAATCGGGCGACGGCAGCCGCTCGCGGAACAGCTCGGCCCGCCGCACCGAACGCAGGCCGTCGGCGACCAGCTCCAGGATCGGCAGGTCCACGGGAGCCGACCAGCCCGGGACGGCGTGCCCCTCCTCGAACTCGTAGGCGCCGTCCTCCCATTCGAAGAGTCCCTGGACGATCTGCCGGGCCTGGTCGCGGCGCGCCGCGATCAGCTCGCGCGGCGTCAGAACGCCGGCCGCGATCAGGCCGCGCCCGGTGCCGGCCTCCGGATCTTCCGCCTGCCGCAGGCGGGCCGCGGCGTGCTGCTCGGGGGTGATGCGGCCGCGGGCGAGCAGGACCTCTTCGAGCCGGTCGCCATCGCGGTTCCCGGCGGCGCGGACGAGCCACGGCCCGCGCAGATCGAGCAGCGCCTCCTCGCGATCGCGCGTCAGGGAGAGCCGGCCGGGACGGCCGAGCCCGTGCAGGAACACGAGGAGATCGGCGATGCTGAGCGCCTTGAGACGTCCTCGCAGTGTCGTGTCGGGGGTCCCCACGATCTCGCGCGGATTATCGTGGACCCCCTGAACCCTGTCAACGCGCCTCTTTCCCCTCCGGCGCTGGGTAGTGGGTACCCAGCGCTGCGGGAGGTTGCGTTCGAGGGCCGCGCGGGAGTATTTTCCGGCACACGCTCATTCCACAGACGAGGAGGCGCCCATGCGTCCAATGCTTCGCTGGTCCGCCGTGCTGCTGATCGCGCTCGTGCTCCCGGGAATCTCCCCTGGCCCGTCCGTCCCGAACGATGTGGCCTTCGCCAGCTCACCGGCGCCCGCCCAGGTGGACACCATTCCCACTCAGTGTCTGGCGGAGCGGAACCACGGTACCTGTGTCGAATGCTGCAAGGAGATCACCCACTGTGGCGAGCCCCCCGCCCTCTTCCCGTGCAACGTGTGCGCGAAATTCTGCCAGAACAACGTGCCTCCCCCGCCGGAGCCACAGCCCGAGCCGCAGCCCTGAAGGCGGAGTCACCGCATCCAGAAAGGTTGGTTAACGGGTCGCTGCGGCCGGAGAGGTGAGTGAGCCGTAGTCCTTGAGCTCGATGCCCGTGTAGTAGTGCTTGAGGATCTCGTCGTACTTTTTGCCCCGCACGGCCATGCCGTATGAGCCGACCTGGCACAGGCCGACGCCGTGGCCCCAGCCTTTGCCGCTGAAGATGAACGCTTCGACGCTGCCGTCCTGGGCCCGGACTCGGTCGACTGTGAACAGGTTCTCCTTGATGCCGAAGGCGGTGCGGATGCGGAAGCCGCGCAGGAAGAACTCGCCGCGGCTCCCTTTCAGGCGGACTTCGACGACGCGGCCTGAGACACCGCGCTTGGTCGGCTCGATGTCGATGAGAGACCCGACGTCGACGCGCTGGCGCACCAGGTTCTCGAGCTCCTGGCGGGTGCGGCGCTCCTCCCAGCGGTACAGGGACGAATAGCGGTCGTCCGACACCCCGCGCGGGTTGGTGACCAGGCGCAGGAAGTCGATCGCGCCGTCCGGGGCCACGTGGTACTGGACCCGGTCGCCGAGCGACAGCGGCACCGTCTTCGCAGGATAGGAGATGTCGCGGAAGGAACGGAACAGGGCCATCTGCGGCTTGAGGGCCAGGGTCTTCGCGTCTTTCTTGGTCTCCAGGATGATGTTGTCGCCGTCGAAGCCGCGGTAGGTGGCCGGCTCGACGTCGAGTGCGCCGTAGTAGTCGAGCACGCGGTACAGCAGGCGCAGCACCAGGCCGCGCGACGGCTCGTTGTCCGGGCGCAGGGTGTTGTCGGGGAACGGGTCCAGCAGGTCTTCGAGAATCAGCTCGGCGTAGGAGCGCCGCGCTTCCTCCGGAACCTGGTCGCGATCGCGGAACGCCAGCAGGTACGGCAGGTCGCGCACGTCGAGCGCCAGGCGCATCTTCTCGTCCCAGCCGAGCGAGCGCGTCAGGTACACGACGTAGTCGTGCATCTGGAGTTTGCCGTCCCGGAGTCCCTCGTGATCGGGGCGCTTGCCGATCTGGCCGAGGGCGAAGGTGGTCCAGCGCTCCGCCTCCGACGGCTTGCAGCGCTCCAGGAGCCAGGAGCGGTTGAGCGCCTCGGTGCCGACGATCCCGAGGAGCCGCAGCATCTGGATCTCCTCGTTGACGCGCGCCCCGTCCTCGAGCGTCACGGGCTCGAGCAGCTCGCCTCCGGAGATGGTGTGCCCTTCCGCCTCCGCCTCGGGGTAGCAGGGAACGCCCTTGAGGTAGCTCCCTTTCTCCTCCGCGAAGATCTGCGAACCGTCCTCGGTGTGTCCGCCGCACGTCGAGGTGTACAGGGCGTTGATCGGCCGGCCGTCCTGCACCGCGATGAGCCCGCGGGTCTCGTCCACCGCCTGGTTGGAGAGCGACTGCTCGGTCGAGGCGCCGCGGTACACCTGGCACTGCGCCGAATCGCACACGTCGTAGCCGTTGTCCCCGAACTGGCCGAGGTTCGAGATGATGTAGGTGCGCGCCGCCACCGCCTGCGCCTTGAGCGCCTCGAGCTCGGGATAGACGCCCGGCCCCATCTCGTTCGGCACCACCCCCTTGAGGTAGTCCTCGAGCTCGAGCGCGTTGATGACGCGCAGGCGTCCCGACTTGTCCACCCGCACCTCGAGCGTTCCCCGGTACGCGTTGCCGTCCACCTTGAGCCACGAGCCGCTCCTCGCCGGCTGCACCACCACCCTGTCGCTTGCCGTCAGGAAGTCGTGCCAGCCTTCATCCACCAGGCGCACGCGCCGGCGGCCGGCCGTCTCCGGCTCCTCCTCGACGATCCACAGCTCGTTGTAGCCCTCGTCGGCGAGGCGCTGCACGAGCGTGGCCGCCTCCTCGCGGGTGCGGAACTCGCCGGCGCGCACCCGCCACGAGCGGCGGTCCGGGTTGTAGGCGACGACGACCTTCTCTGCGGGCAGCAGCGTCTCGAGCGCCTGCTTCTTCTGGTTCGCCCCGTCCTCGGTGGCGTAGGAGCCGACCTGCACGCGATACAGCACGAGCGGTCCCTTCCCCTGCACCTCGGCGACGAAGGTGAGCCCGGGGTCGAACGCCTTGCGCCAGATCGGCATGCGCTTGAGCGGATCGAGGACCACGACACCGCCGTCGGCCGTGACGCGCGAACGCACCGGGTCGGTGGACAGCCCGATGCGCACCGTCTTGCCCGCGGGAGCGGCGTGCGCCGCCGGGGCGACGGCGGCGAGGAGGCCCGCCGCGGCGAGCAGCACGGTGAGCCTGCCGATCCGCGAGCGGCTCATGACTGTCCCCGGCCTGACGACGAGAGCCGCAGGAACTCGGCGCGCAGCGCCGGCCGCGCGCGGAAGGCGCCTTCGTACGCCGTCGTGACGACCCTCGTCCCCCGCTTGCGCGCGCCGCGAATCGTCATGCACTGGTGCTCCGCCTCCATCCGGCAGGCCGCTCCGAGGGGGGCCAGTCCCTCCATCAACGCCGTGGTCACCTGGCGTGTCAGGCGCTCCTGGAGCTGCAGGCGCCGGGACAGCACGTCCACCACCCGGGCGATCTTCGACAACCCCGCCAGCCGCTTGCCCGGCAGGTACCCGACGTGCGCGGTCCCGGCGAAGGGCAGCAGGTGGTGCACGCACACCGACACGAACGGGATGTCCTTCACGACCACGAGGTCGCGGTCGCGGGCCGGGAACCCGGCCCCGAGGATGCGGCGCGGATCGGCCGCGTAGCCGGAGAGGATCTCGCCGGCCCACGCATCGGCGACGCGCTCCGGCGTGCGCGCCTGGTCACGGCGCAGCTCGGGCTCGCCGATCGCCTCGAGGAAGCGCCGCGCGGCGGCGCGCAGGCGCACCCGGTCGGGCCGGCCCGCCGGACGCACGCGGCGGGTTTTTTTCATGCGGCGTACTTGATCCCGCTGCCGGTGTTGAACAGGACGACGAGGTCGCCGCGCCCGACCTGTCCCGAGCGCTGCAGCACCTCGAGCGCCGCGAGGCAGGCGCCCCCCTCCGGACAGGCGTCGATCCCTTCGAGGGTCGCGAGCCGGGCGGCGCCTGCGAGCAGGTCCTCGTCCGGCACCGCGACGGCGGCGCCGCCGCTGTCCCGCAGCGCCCGCAGCATCAACGCGTCGCCGAGGCTTCCGGGCACCCGCAGACCCCAGGCGATGGTCTTCGGATCCTCCCAGGTCTCGGCGGTCTCGCGTCCTTCGTCGAAGGCCCGCACGATCGGCGCGCAGCCTTTGGCCTGCACCGACACCATGCGCGGCCGGCGCGCGTCGATCCACCCGAGCGCCTGCATCTCGTCGAACGCCTTCCACATGCCGACGAGACCGGTGCCGCCGCCGGTCGGGTAAAGGATCACATCCGGCAGCCGCCCGTCGAGCTGCTCGAAGAGCTCGTACCCCATCGTCTTCTTGCCCTCGACGCGGAACGGCTCCCGGAGCGTCGAGAAGTCGAACCAGCCGTTCTCCGCCGGCGGGCCGAGCGCCGAGCGCAGCGCGCGTCCGGCGTCGGCGATGGAGCCGGGCACGAGCGTCACGCGCGCCCCGAGCCGCCGCGCCTCGAGCTGCAAAGGCTTCGGCGTGCTTTCCGGCAGGTAGAGCTGGACCTCCATGCCGGCGCGGGCGCCGTAGGCGGCGAGCGCGCTCCCGGCGTTGCCGGCGGAGGGAGCGGCGGCGATGCGCACGCCTTGCGCCGCCGCCACCGAGACCGCCACCGTCATGCCGCGCGCCTTGAAGGACCCGGTCGGGTTCTGCGACTCGTCCTTGATGAGCAGCCGGGCGAGACCGAGCGCTTCCGCGACACGCGGCGCCTCGAGCAGCGGCGTGAATCCCTCCCCGAGGGTCACCGCCGGCACCGCGGGCAGGACTTCGGCGTAGCGCCACAGGTCCGGAGGACGCGAGGCGATCTTCGCGCGCAGCGCCGCGGAGCCTCCCGCCGCGGCCACGGTGGCGGCGAGGTCGTAGCGCGCCAGGAGCGTGCCGCCGCAGGCGCACATCGTCGCCACCGGCCGCCCGAACGGGCGGGCCCGGATGCACCGGGCGCATTCCAGGCGATCGATCTTGCCGGTCCCTGCCGTCACCGGACCTGTTCGAGGCGCTTGAGGAACGCCGCAGGAGGCTCGAATCCGGTCAGGCGCAGGTCCTTGCGATCGGCGCCGGCCGAGTCGATCATCACCACCGTCGGCACGCCGAACACGTCGTAGCGTTCGCGCAGCGACTGCACCTCGGTGGACTCCTCGTTGGTCAGGTCGGCCTTCAGGAGCACGAAGCGATCGAGCGCGTCGAGCACCTGCGGGTCGGAGTAGGTGTGCCGGTCGAGCTCGCGGCACGGGGCGCACCAGACGGCGAAGAAATCGACCAGCACCGGCTTGTGCGCCGCGCGGGCCTCGGCGAGCGCCGCCTCGGAGTAGACGCGCCACGGCACCTCCTCGCGCGCCCGCACCAGGGGCAGCGCCAGCCACGCGCCGACCACGACCACGAGCACTCCGACCACGAGCCGCAGCGGCGTGAACCAGGCCGCCTTCATCTTCGTCCCTTCGATCCACGCGAGCCAGATGCCGGCGACGACCGCGAAGCCGATGGCGATCCACCCGAGCAGCCGATCGCTCAGGAACGGCTGCATGAAGTAGATCGCCACGCCGAGAAGCGCCACGCCCATCACCTTCTTGGCGTAGATGAGCCAGGCGCCGGACCGCGGCAGCGTCGCCAGCATTCCCGAGAAGATCCCCAGGATCAGGAACGGCAGCCCCATGCCGAGCGCGAGAACGAAGAAGAGCCAGAAGCCGACGACCGGGCTGCCGGTCGCGGCCACAAACGCCAGCAGCGTCACGATGAACGGGCCGACACAGGGCGCGGCGACGAGCCCCAGCGTCAGGCCCATCACGAAGGCGCCGAGCGCGCCAGCGCGGCCGACGCCGAGGGAGGTCATGAACCCTGGCAGCCGCAGCTCGTAGAGGCCGAACATCCAGAGCGCCATTGTGATGAAAAGCAGGATGAGCAGCCCGACGACGTAAGGGTTCTGCATCATCGAGCCGAAGAGCCCGCCGGTCAGCCCCACGACGACGCCCAGCACCGAATAGGTCAGGGCGATGCCGAGGACGTACAGGGCGGGCAGGCCGATGCGGCGTCCCCAGCCGGCATCCGCCGCCTGGTTGCTGAAGTACCCGACGGTCACCGGGATCATCGGGTAGACGCAGGGCGTCAGGCAGAGCGCCAGGCCGCCGAGGAACACCAGCCCGATGACGAAGAGCATGCCGCGCTGCTCCAGCACGACGGAGAGCTGATCCTTGTCGCGACCCTGGAGCGGCTTCGCGGCGGCGCCGGTCGCCGCGCCGGCCCCGGGTGTCGGGGTCGCGGCCTGCCCGGCGGGCTGCAGGCCGGCCGGCGGAGGCGGCTCGGCCGCCCGCTCCGCCGCGCTCAAAGGCGCGCCCGCGACGTCCACCGTCGCCTTGAACTCCACCGTCTCGGGCGGCAGGCACGCCTTGTCGCTGCAGGTCTGGTAGTTGAGCCGCGCCACGATCGGCAGCGCCCCGGCCGCCTTGTCGGCCGGCACCCGCAGCCGCGCCTGGATCGACACCGATCCCTGGTAGACCGACAGCTGCTCGTCGGCGAACTGCAGCTTCACCATCTCCCCCGGCGGGTAGGCGATGCCCTCGTCGGTCGCGCCGCCGGTCTCGGTGAAGGTCACCTTCGTCGGGATGAGGTAGTCGAGGGTCGGCTTCGACGAATTCATGTGCCAGCCGTTCTTGATCGTCAGGCTGACTTCGATCGGCACAGCCGCGCCCGGCCGCACCGGACCCGAAGGCGCTTTGAGGACCGAATCGACGACGCGCTCGCGAGTGGCACGACCGACGACGGTCCCGGCCACCGACTTCATCGCGCCGCCCGCGGCATTGGCCGCGGGCGCAGCGCCCGCAGGAGGATCGGCAGCACCTGCGTTGCCCGCAGCGGCGCCTCCGGTCTTCGCGGCCGTCGCGGTGTCCGCGGCGAGGGCGGGACGGGTCAGGAGCCCGGGCGCGGCGGCGGCGTTGGCCGCCGGGCCCGCCGCCCGCGCCTGGTGCAGGGCGTCACGCGCCAGGATCAGATAAGGATGCGCCGTCGGCGCGGCGCGCATCACCGCCGCGGCGCGGTCCACGGTGCGCCCGGCTTCCTGCAGGGCGCCGATGTCGCCGGTGAGGTGCGCCAGCCGGGCGAGGTTCTCCACCATGATGGCGTTGCCGGCCGGAAGCGAAGAATCGTCGAGGCTGCGCGGTCTCACGATGAGATCCGGCGTGTCCACGGCGAAGAACCACCCGCCGGAGGGATCGGCGAAGCGGTTGGCGTCCTGCGTCAGCGCCACCGCCGCCTGCAGCCAGCGCTTGTCCGGATCCGTGCTGTAGAGATCGAGAAGACCCCGGACGAGAAATGCCGAGTCGTCGAGGAACCCGGCCGGGCCCGCGTGGCCGCGGCGCCACGAGACGCGCGGGTGTCCCTTCGCATCGACGAGCTCCCTGAGGGCGAAGTCCGCGGTTTTCCGAGCCCGCGCCAGGTGCGCCGGATCCTTGGTCGCGACGTGGGCGGTCGACAGCGCCGTGAGCATCAGCCCGTTCCAGGCGGTCAGCACCTTGTCGTCGCGGCGGGGCGGCGTGCGCTTCGAGCGCGCCTGCAGCAACGCCTTCTTCGCGGCGGCGAGCCGCGTGCGGAGCGCCTCGGGGGTCATGTTGTGGCGCGCCGCGAAGGCTTCGTCGGGGACGGTCGGCGCCAGGACCGAGCGCCCGCGCGCGTCCCCCTTCGCCGTGACGCCGTAGTACTCGGCGATCCAGTCCCGGTCGGCCGCCGGCACCGCCGCCGCGAGCTCCTGGGGCGTGAAGGTGTAGTAGCGCCCCTCCTCGCCGTCGGTGTCGGCATCGAGGCTGGTGATGAAGCCTCCGCCCGGGTCGGCCATCTCCCGCTCGGCGAAGGCGATGGTCTCCTCGGCGACCTGGCGGAAGTCTTCGCGGCCGGTCTGCTTCCAGGCCATCAGGTAGATGGGCACCAGGAGCGCATTGTCGGAGAGCATCTTCTCGAAGTGCGGCACGCGCCAGGCCGCGTCCACGCTGTAACGGTGGAAGCCGCCGCCGAGCTGGTCGCGCAGCCCCCCGCGCTCCATCGCCTCGAGCGTCGCCGTGGCCATGCGCAGCGCCCGCGCGTCCCCCTGCCGGTCGGCCCGCAGGAGGAGCAGCAGCGCTCCGTGCGGCGGGAACTTGGGCGCCTTGCCGAAGCCGCCGTGCTCCGCGTCGAAATCCTTCGCCAGCGCCTGGGCCGCGAGCCCGACGAGATCGGTCTCGGGCGTGTCGGTGCCGGTCTCGTCCTTCGTCTTCTGGATCTCCGCCATGGCGTCGCGCAGCGTCGTCGCGGCGTTGAGCAGCTTGGCGCGCTCGGATCGCCACGCCAGTCCGACGGACCCGACCAGGTCCCGGAAGCGCGGCTTGGGGTAAAAAGTGCCGGCGTGGAAGGGCCGCAGGTCGGGAGTCAGGAAGACCGACATCGGCCAGCCCCCGCCGCCGGTCATGGCGATGACGGCGTTCATGTAGAGGGCGTCGAGGTCGGGCCGCTCCTCGCGGTCCACCTTGATGGCGACGAACGCCTCGTTCAGCAGGCCGGCGATCTCCTGGTCGGAGAAGGAGTCCTTCTCCATGACGTGGCACCAGTGGCAGGCGGAGTAGCCGATCGACAGGAAGATGGGCTTGTCCTCGCGCCTCGCACGGTCGAGCGCCTCTTTCCCCCACGGATACCAGTCGATCGGGTTGTCGGCGTGCTCGAGCAGGTACGGGCTCGACTGCCCGGCGAGATGGTTCGCCGCCGTGGCGGGCGTCGCCGCCGCGATGACCAGGGTCAGGATCGCGAGACACATCGCCGGCAGGCCGGAGGCCGGGCGTCGGAAGGGGGGGAGGCGCTTCATGGGGCGCGTATTGTACCGTAGCGAAAGCGCCCGGCCCGGACCCGATGCGGGAAGGACGGGCGCCTCATCCAAGAGGAGATCGTTTCCGATGTCGAAGGGTCTGGCCCTCCGAGGACGTCCTGCCCGCGCCAAAGCCCTCCTGCCGCTCCGGGTCCTGCTGGTGTCCGGCGCCGTCGTCCTGTCGGCCTTCAGCGTGGCGGCGCCCGCCGCGTCAGCGACGCCCGGTCCGGCCGCAGCCCCGCCGGCCGCGGCGACCGACCTGTTCCGGCGCTTCGCGGGAACCTGGGACGCGACCATGCAGGTGGTCGGCCCTCCCGGCCAGCCCCCGGCGGTGCTCAACGGCATCGAGATCAACACGACGGGCGGCGGCGGTCTCTGGGTGACGGGAGATTTCCGCAGCCAGATCGAAGGCCGGCCCTTCCAGGGACATGCCCTCCTGACCTGGGACACCGCTTCGGGGAAGTTCCGTCGCCTGTGGGCCGACTCGACCTCGCCGGTGTTCTGGATTTCCGAAGGCACCTGGGACCCCAAGACCTCGACCCTGACGATGTGGATCGAGACGAAAAACTCCGGCGGGAACCCGGTGCGCTGGCGCGAGGAGACGGTGTTCCAGGACGAGGGGCGCATCTTCACGATGTACGTCCCCGGCCCGACGACGGTGGAGGCGGCGGCGATGACCATCACCTATCACCGCAGGCCGACGACCGCGAAGGTCCCTCCCGCCGGCGGCCCGGCGCCCGCGCCCGCCGGGCCGGAGATGGCGGCGCTCAAGGGGATCCTCGGCGTCTTCTCGACCCGCGTCGAGGACAAGACCGGAAAGACGGAGGACATCAAGGCGACGGAGACCAATACCTGGTGCTGCGACGGGCAGTTCATCGTCAGCGAGCTGAGCGGCACCGCCGGCAAGCGGCCGTATGCCGCCCAGGCCGTCTTCGCCTGGGACCCGGAGCAGCGCCGCTACCAACGCGCCGTGGTCGATACCGCCGGCGCCCCGCTCGAGCGGGCGGAAGGCCTCTTCGATCCGGCGACGACGACCCTGACCTTCCACCTCGACCTCCCCGACGGACGCGGCGGCACCACCCACGCCAACGAAGCGGTCACGTGGAAGGAGAACGGCGAGCGGACCTCGACCGTCACCGAGGAAGCAACCGGCGGCGGAAAAATCCTCAAGACCACGCGCTCGAAGAAGGAGCGTTAGCTAGGGCGCCAGCACGGACGCCTGGTCGACCAGCCGCCTGGCGCTGCCCGGAGGCAGACAGCCGCTGGCCGGCAGGCCGGACTGGACGTTGAAGCAGGCGCCGGCCGGGGACGCCGGGATCGCCGGGCAGGTGGACCCGGGGCAATCCGCAGCGGCCAGGCACAGCAGCCCGACGTTCGCGCCGCCGGCGCAGACCTGGTGCCGAGAGCAGCCACCGAGGTCGCCGCTGCCGGCATCCGCCGTGCAGTACGTGTTGCGGATGGCGCAGACGCCGGGGGCGCCGCCGCAGTCCGCATTCGTGTTGCACGGAGCGCCGGGGTTCGCGCCGAGCGTGCACCAGCCGGGGTTCCCGCAGACACCCGGGTTGGCGCAGCCGAGGGCGTTGACCGGGTTGCCGCCCGGAGCGTGTCCCACCGCCAGGTAGTACTGCGCCGCACCCACCGCCGGATTCGCATCCGACGTCTGGTTGAGGTTGTTGGCGTACTGCTTTCCGGGGTTGGCGTTGGTCACGAAAGCCAGGTGCTGGACGAACGCCGCTCCGTTCGGGTGGTTCAGCAGCCAGATCTGACCGTTGCGCGTCCCCTTCGCGGTGTTCACCGTGCCGCGGTAGAGGTCGAGCAGGTCGTTGCCGGCGTTCGTCACCACCGAGACGCGGGTGATGTCGTCCGTCGTGGCCGCCGTCACGTTGCACACACCGGCGGTGCCGCAGTCGGTCGCGTCGTTGCAGGACGCGCCGACCCCGGCCGAGCCGGCCGTGCAGACGCCACGGAAGTAGCGCACGCCGAGGTTCGGGTTCGGCGGGTTCGCGAAGATCGCGTCGCTGCCGTCACCGGTGTACGGGTTGACCGAGATCGTCCCGCCCACGATGCTGGTGCAGCTGAAGTCGGTGCTGCAGCGCGCGCGCGCCGAGTAGTTCGCG